>Ga0209676_1000459_pt1 | contig 68606 bp, 57 predicted proteins | sample AraplaCvi_mLB_r2_FD_184282 | JGI IMG/M metagenome (GOLD analysis project Ga0209676, IMG submission 184282) | Arabidopsis root microbial communities from North Carolina, USA - plate scrape MF_Cvi_mLB_r2 (SPAdes) (version 2) | ecosystem: Host-associated > Plants > Roots > Endosphere | place: USA...
GCCGACACCGCGACCAGCGTCGAAGCGCGCGTGCCATATATATCGCCTCGCAGGAACAGCGCCGGGTCGTCTTCGGCCATCAGCGTGTCGAGCAGGCCGTCGGGATCGGCGCCGGTACCGACAATCGTCTCCAGCGCCGTACGCAGCCGCTCGGCGCGTGCGCAGGGCTGGTCGACGGGCTCGTTGGCGAGCGCATGGACGCCCGGTGCGAGCGACGCGATCAGCGGCTCCGGCCGGTTGGTGAGCAGCCGCGCGCCGCCGTCGCCGGTGGCAAAAAGGTTGAACGCATTGAAGCGGTCGAGGTCGGCCGCGGCTGGGTCTGCAAAACGCCCGTCGCCGCGCAGCATGTCGACGACGAGCGCGCCGCGCGATTCCTTCGAGGGATCGGGCGCCGCGCCGCGGACATTGGTCACCACGACGATCCGACCGCTGCCTGCATGGACCCCGAGCCATGTCCCGCCCGCCTGCAGGTCGCGCCCGGCGACGATACCGCTGCCATCGTCCCACGCGCCGAGCGCGGCGCTGGGGCGACCGTGGAATTCGTCGCGATTGCCGATGAGGATGAGGGGCCAGTCGGGATGGACTTGGTGAGCAAGGGCTACGACGCACATGCCCACGCATATCGGAGTTGACCGCCCGCTTGCCAAGCCTCTTGACAAAATGCTTGATTGAATGTTCAATCAACTCATCTTGACGAGGGAGGAAGCCGATGGCCGACGAATTCGAGAAGATGGGCGAAAGCCTGAAAGCGAAGACCGGCAAAGGCCTCGACGAGTGGGTCGCCACCGCGCGCGGCACGGGCATCGCCGGTCATATGGCGCTGGTGAACCACCTGAAAACCGAACACGGCCTTGGTCATGGCTACGCCAATATGATCGTCCACGCCGCCAACGAATCCTCCTCGCTGTCGCAGGATGATGAGGTGCTGGTCGATGCCGCGTTCGACGGGGCGAGGGCGCATTGGCGCCCGCTCTACGACCGGATTGTCGCGCTCGTGCGGGCATTCGGCGACGATGTCGAACTGTCGCCGAAGAAGGGCTATGTCAGCCTGCGCCGCAAGAAGCAGTTCGCGCTGCTCCAGCCCTCGACTAAGGATCGCTTCGACATCGGGCTCGCGCTCAAGGGTGAGGAACCTGCGGGCAAGCTCGAACTTGCAGGAAGCTGGAATGCGATGGTCTCGCACCGCGTGCGCATCGCCGCCGATGCGGAGGCGGGCGACGATGTGGCGGGCTGGCTTCGTACAGCCTATGATCGTGCCGGATAAACCCCATGAACGCCACCGACACGCGCAACCGCATCCTGATGACCGCGATGGAGCTGTTCTGGGAGAAGGGCTATCTCTCGACCTCCGTGTCCGACATCCTTTCGCGCAGCCAGGTGCATAGCGGCAGCCTCTATCACTTCTTCCCGGGCAAGCAGGACGTGCTCGTCGGCGTGCTCGAACTCTATCGCGACGGGATCGACGAGATGCTGCTCGCGCCGAATTGGGAAGGGGTCGACGATCCGATCGAGCGTATATTCGCGTTGCTCGCGGGTTATCGTACGCACCTGATCGTCACCGATTGCACCTACGGCTGCCCGATCGGCAGCCTCGCTCTCGAGATCCACGAACCCGACCCGGTGGTGCGCGATCTGATGGCGGCGAATTTCACCAACTGGTCTGCGGCGATCGCGCGCTGCTTCGACGCTGCTGCGGACCGGCTGCCAAAGGACGCCGACCGAAAGGCGCTCGGCGAATTCGTGCTGACGGTGATGGAGGGCGCGGTGATGCAGGCGCGCACCTACCGCGACATCGGCTATTTCGACCGGAACATTGCTGTATTACATGACTACATCACATCATTGATGGCGACGGCAAAGGATGATAGCTTCGCCTGACTTTCTGGAGGGGGAGACGAACATGACCGAAGTTGCAAAAACGCCGTTGCACCTGTGGGTTGTCGGCGGAGTATCGCTAGTCTGGAACGCCTTTGGCGCGTTCGATTATACGATGACGAAGATGCGCAATGCCGAATATCTGGCGGCCTTCACGCCCGAACAGCAAGCCTGGTTCGCCAGCTTCCCGATGTGGGCAAACATCGGCTGGGCGCTCGGCGTCTGGGGATCGTTGCTCGGGTCGGTGCTGCTTCTGGCGCGCAGCCGGCATGCGGTGAGCGCCTTCCTGATCTCGCTGCTCGGGCTTGCGATCAGCTGCATCTACCAGTTCGGGATGCATTATGCCGATCTGATGCGGCTGTTCGGTTCCTTCCCGATGATCTTCACGGCGGTCATCTGGGTTATCCTGATCGCGCTCTATCTTTACGCGCGGGCGCAGGTGGCAAAGGGCGTCCTGCGATAAGCATGTTCGCTGGAGCGGACACCGCCGATAGAAATTCTGAATTGCAAATGACTCGCAATAACATATAAGCCCGCCAGCGCCGCATCCTGCGCGCGCTGGAAAGGGTTCCGATGTACGCCTTTGTCGACCGTCCGGTGGATAGCCTTTGCAACAGCGGGCGCTTCCTGCTCTGGGCGATGCGCGGCTGGGTCTGCGCCGCCGAGCGCGGGCAATGCCCGCCACAGCGCTTGCATCGCGGCTTCGTCGCTGTAAATGGCGCGGGCGCGCTGCCCGACTTCCATGTCGCGATGGCGCTGATCGGCAGCGACGCGGTTGAAACGCTGCTGCTCGCGCCGATGCCATGCCTCCAGATTTCAGAGGATGAAGCAATTCTGCTTGGACTCTGGCGCGATATTTCGCTTGGGGACGTGGCAAATGCCCGCGCGACACTGGCGTTGCTGGCCGAGGGAGACAGTGCCGACCCGATCGCCAAAGCGATGGGCGCGGCGATCGACCGGCTGGTCGCGGCGGGATTCGATATGTCGGCCCTCGCGGCCGGCACCATGACACATCAGGAAAGTTCAAAGTGATGAGTGACCGTATTGCTGAAGCCGCCAAGCTGGCCCCCTCCGCCTCGCTGACCGTCGAGGAGGTGCGATCGGTACGCCACTGGAACGAACATCTGTTCAGCTTCACGATCACCCGCCCGCCGAGCTTCCGCTTCCGCTCGGGCGAGTTCGTGATGATCGGCCTGCCGGGCGAGGGCCGTCCGCTGCTCCGCGCATATTCGATCGCCAGCCCCGCTTATGCCGACGAGCTCGAATTCCTCTCGATCAAGGTGCCCGACGGCCCGCTGACCTCGCGCCTCCAGCTGATCCAGCCGGGCGATCCCGTCTATCTCGGCCGCAAGCCGACCGGTACGCTCGTCGCCGACGCGCTGACCCCCGGGCGGCGCCTGTTCATGCTCTCGACCGGCACCGGCCTCGCCCCTTTCCTCAGCCTCGCGCGCGACCCCGACATCTATGAGCGGTTCAACCAGATCGTGATCGTTCATTGCGTGCGACAGGTCAGCGACCTCGCCTTCCGCGACGAGCTCGAAAGCCAGCTTGCGGGCGATCCGTTGGTGCAGGATCAGGCGCTGCTGCAGTTCCACTATCTGCCGACGGTGACGCGCGAGCCCTTCCACACCACGGGGCGTATCGATGCGCTGATCGACGACGGCTCGCTCTTCGGCCATCCGCTTACCGGTCCGACCGCCTTCGATCCCGCAACCGACCGCATCATGATGTGCGGCAGCATGGCGATGATCCGCGATCTGCAGGCCCGTTTCGAAGAATTGGGCTTCAAGGAAGGCTCGAACGCTTCGCCCGGCGACTTCGTCATCGAGCGCGCGTTCGTCGGCTAAGGCCAAATCCCGTCAGGGCTTGTCGGCGTAGGCCTTGACCAGGTCGAACATATAATCGCGGCCGACATAGACCGAGCGCACTTCCATGCGCTCGTTGAGGCCGTGCGCGCCATTGCCGTCGGGGTCGCCCCACATGCCGGGGATGCCATAGGTCGGGATGCCGACCGCGCCGAGGAAGGTCGCATCCGTATATCCATTGGCCATCGACGGAATGACCTTAAGGCCTGGCCAATATTTGGCGACGAGCGTCTGCATCGGCCCGATGATCTTCGGATCTAGCGGCGGTGCGGGCGGTGCCGGGCGTTTGGGCGGTAGCTGGGTGATGGTGACGCCGGGGTCGCCGATCACCTTGGCGAGTTCGTCCTTGATCGATTCGATGCTGTGCCCCGGAAAGATGCGGCAATTGATGTTCGCGCCGGCGCGCTGCGGCAGCGCGTTGGGGGCGTGGCCGCCGTCGAGCAAGGTCGCGACGCAGGTCGTGCGCAGGTTGCTGTGCAGGAACGGATCCTTGTTGACGATAGCTTCGGCGGCATTGTCGGTGGGGTTCTTTGCCAGTGCGACCATCGCCTTGCCGGTCTCGTCGCCGCGCGCGGCGCCCGCTTCGGCAAAGAAGCGCCGCGTTGTGTCGGTCATCTCGACCGGGAAGTCGTAGTCATCGACTTTCGTCAGCGCGCGGGCGAGTTCATAGATGGCATTGTCGGGCACCGGCGCCGAACTGTGGCCGCCGGGATTGCGTGTTTCGAGGCGGAAATTGGCGAAGGTCTTTTCACCGACCTGCACCGACTGGCCAATCACTTTGCCCTTTCCGTCGCTGTCGCCGCCGCCGCCTTCGTTGAGGGCAAATTCGGCGTCGATCAAGTCGCGTTTGTTCGCGGCGAGCCATTCGACGCCATTGAACGCGCCATTGGTTTCCTCGCCGCAGGTCAGCGCGACCTTGACCGTGCGTTTTGGCTTATAGCCTTCCTTGTGGAAACGGATCAGCGTGTCGACCCATACCGCCGCCTGCGCCTTGTCGTCGGCGGTGCCGCGGCCATAAAAATAGCCATTTTCTTCAACCATGACGAACGGGTCGCGTTCCCAATCGGCGCGCTTCGCCTCGACGACGTCGATATGCGCGACGAGCAGGATCGGCTTCGCAGTTTTGGATGTCCCCGGATAGACGGCGACGAGGCCGCCCTCTTTCGGATTTTCGGGGGTGGCAAAGGGGGTCAGCTGGCTGTCGGGGATGCCCGCCGCCTTCAGCCGTGCCGCCATGCGTTCGGCGGCGAGGGTGCAACTGCCTGCCGACAGCGTCGTGTTGGTTTCGACCAGCTCCTTGTAAAGATCGCGGAACGCCAGTTGGTCGGGACGCGGCTGCGCCTCGGCGGCCATCGCGGGCGCGGCAAGCAGCATGGCGGACGTCAGCAGAGCGGACAGCGACTTCATTATTTTCTCCCCTGTTTTGCGGATGAAGGGAGCAGAAAGACCGGGCGGCCGCAAGCCCGCGATGCACGCCCCCTTGCGCGGCGAAGGGCTTTCGCGCAATCCGGCCCGAGGGAGACGACCAAGCGTGACGAATATCCATGACGACCCGCCGGGGCTGGTGGCGCGCGCGGTGCGCCGCCTTCTATTGTTGCTGTACCGGATGCGCGGATGGAAGGCGGTCGGTGAGGTGCCCGAACCGAGGCGTTTCATCCTGATTGCGGCGCCGCACACCAGCAACTGGGATTTCGTCAATTTCCTTGGCCTCACCGCCGACCTCAAGATTCGCCCCTTTTTCATGGCGAAGCTATCGCTGTTCCGCTGGCCGCTCGGCGGCTTCATCCGCCAGATGGGCGGCGTGCCGGTCGATCGCCGCGGCGGCGGCAATGTCGTGCAGCAGATGGTCGATGAATTCACACGCCGCGCCGAATTCATGCTGACCGTCGCGCCCGAGGGAACGCGCGGCAAGGCGGCGAAATGGCGCACCGGCTTTTACCAGATCGCGATGGCGGCCAAGGTGCCGCTCGTCGTCGGCTTCATGGATTACGGCACCAAGACCGGCGGGCTTGGCCCACTGATCTGGCCGACGGGCGACTTTCGCGCCGACATGTTGAAGGTTTTTGAGATATATAGGAACCATAGTGCTCGATTCCCCGAGCGGCAGGCGCGCTCGATCGATGATATCGTCGGCGTCGATGAGGTACCGGACATGCGCGCATGAGTGATGCCCTTTTGCTGCTGGCGATCAATTTCGGCGGGTTGCTCGCCGTGATCCTGCTGCTGTGGGGCATCGCGACGCTGATCCGCGACGTGTCGTTCATCGACGCCTTCTGGGCGTTCGGCATGGTGCTGCTGGCGTGGGGGACATGGTGGCAGGTCGGCGCGGAAGGCGCGCATGCCAAGCTCCTGCTCGGCCTGACGTCGCTCTGGGGACTGCGCCTCGCGATCCATCTGACGATCCGCTGGGCGACGCATGGCGAAGACCCGCGCTACAAGAAAATCCTGACGCTCTCCATGGAGAAGCGGAAGTGGAGTTGGGCGCAGACCGCGCTTGTCATGGTGTTCCTGACACAGGCACCGCTGCTCTTCGTCACCTGCCTGCCGGCACAGATCGGCATCTGGGCGAGCGCCGCTGCTCCGGACGGCAGCATCGGCGCTTTGGGCTGGATCGGCGCTGTGGCGGCGCTCGTCGGCATTGCATTCGAGAGCATCGGCGACGCGCAGCTCGACGCCTTTCGCAAAAACCCCGCGAACAAGGGCAAGGTGCTCGACACCGGCCTGTGGCGCTACACGCGCCATCCCAATTATTTCGGCGATGCGCTGGCGTGGTGGGGCATCTGGCTCGTCGTCGCGGACCTCGGCTGGGCGCCCGCGCTCGCGAGCATCGTCGGCCCGATCTTCCTGACCTTCACCCTCACCAAATGGTCGGGCAAGGCGCTGCTCGAAAAGGGGCTGCGCAAGTCGCGGCCCGAATATGCCGACTATGTCGCGCGCACCTCCGGATTCATTCCATGGCCGCCAAAGACCAAGGCCTAGGCAGCGAGGAAAGCCCGGCCGATGTGTCGGCGCTCGGCGACGCGCCGCGCATCCGTGCTATATTGACCGCGGCGGCGCGCGAGGGGCGCAGCGTCAGCTATTCCGAACTACTCGGCGATCTGGGCTTCCGTTTCACCCGGCCCAAGATGCGCGCGGTATGCCGGACGCTTGAAGAGGTCGACCGCCTCTGCTCGATGGCCGGCGAGCCCGACCTTGCGGTGCTGCTGGTGCGCGAAAGCGACCGTTTGCCGGGGCAGGGCTGGTGGGTCGGCGGGACGGCGTTGCTGCTCGGCTATGACGGGCCGTGGGAGGGACCGGCCGCGGCGCGGTTCATTCGCGAGCAACAGCAATTGGCATTCGACTATTGGGAGGACCGGTAGGCCGCTTTAGTGTTTGTTTAAACCCCTTGCCAAGCATGCGCTACAAATGTAGCACGCTACAAATGTAGCGCATGAGGTGAGTCGTATGCTGTCCAGTCTGCCCCCGCGAGAACGCGAGATCGTCGATATCCTTTACGAGCGCGGCGCGTCGACCGTGATAGAGATTGGCGAGGCGCTCGCCGATGAGCTTTCGGGCTCGGCGATCCGCGCGATGCTCAAGCGGCTCGAGACCAAGGGCTTTGTCGTGCGCGAACAGTCGGACCGCGGTTTCGTCTATGCCCCGAGCGTGTCGGACAAGACCGCGCGCAAATCGGCGCTGTCGCAAGTTGTGCGCGTTTTCTTCAACGGATCGGCGACGAGCGCCGCCGCCGCGCTGCTCGGCATGCAGGATGAGATGAGCAATAGCGAACTCGACGAGCTCGAACAGATGATCGCCAAAGCACGCGAAGGGAAAGGCTGATGCTGACCACCGCCATGTTGCTGGGCCTGGCCTGGAAATCCGCCGTCGTCGCCGCGCTGACGCTCGGGCTGCTGCGTCTCGCACGCTGGCGTTCGGCGGGCGAGCGGTCGATGATCGCGCATGCGGGACTGATGGCGCTGCTCGCGCTGCCCGCCGCAATCTTGCTGCTGCCGCAATGGGCGCCGCTGCCCGCGGCCTGGTCGCTCGCGCCCGCCGCGCCGGCGACAGAAATCTTAGCAACAGGGGGATCGGCGATCGATCCAGCGCCCGCCACGACGTCCGTCCCCGTCGCGGCAAATGCGGCCGGATCGACGCCGATCGCCTTTTCGTGGAGCGACCTTGCCCCCTTTCTCTATCTTGTCCCGCTCGCACTGCTGTTTGGAGTGATGGCGGTCGCGGTTGTGCGATTGTTCGCGATGCGCGGGCGCGCCGAGATATTGGTCGAACGGTCGTGGCTTTCGGCGCTCGCCGAGGCACAGCGGCGCATGGGGTTCAAGCATGGCACCGCGTTGCTGGTGAGCCACGAATTGCGCTCGCCGATCAGCTGGGGCGTGCTGCGCCCGACGATCGTGCTCAGCCCCAAAGCCGTCGCGGCATCGGGTGAGGCCGAGGCGATCATCGCGCACGAGCTGGCGCATGTCGCGCGGCTCGACTGGGCGAAACTGCTCGGCGCGCGGGTTGCCTGCGCGGTCTTCTGGTTCAATCCGCTCGTGTGGATGCTGGCGCGCGAAAGCCATCAACTGCGCGAGGAAGCCGCCGATGACGCGGTGCTGATGGCCGACATTAACGGCCCCGATTATGCCACGCTGCTGGTCGGCGCGGCGCGGCACGACAACCAGGGCGCGCTGCTTGCCGCGCATGGTGTCGCGCCGGGCAAGGACAGTCTGAAGCGCCGGATCACCCGTGTCCTCGACGGCAGCCTGAAGCGCGGCCCGGCGAGCGCGAGCTGGATGCTGATGAGCCTTGTCGTGCTTGCGGGGATCACTATGCCGCTCGCCGCCTTTTCGGCGACGGCGAAGCCCGGGGCGGCGGCGGACGTCCACGCTGCCGCCGCCTCGACGACGACCCGGCAATCCACGACGACCGTCACGTCGCAAACCGCCATGGCGGCCAAATCTGGCGCGGCCGATCGCGCCGCCGACGCGAGGGCAAAGCCGCTGACCGCCGACGAACTGGTGGGCATGCGCGCGGTCGGGGTGACCCCCGAATATGTCGCCGAAATGCGTGAACATGGCGGGTCGCTCGACGCCGACGATATTATTTCGGCGAAGGCGAGCGGAATCGATCCTGATTACATCCGGCAGATGCGCGCCATCCTTCCTGCCGCGCCTTTCGAAGAACTGGTCGGCGCGCGGCATGTCGGGGTCAACGCGGCCTTCGCCCGCGACATGAAATCGCATTTCCCCGACATCGGAGTCGACGATTTGATCGCGCTGAAGGCGATGGGAGTCGACTGCGATTTCGTCACCGACATGCAGAAGTCGGGGGTCAAGATGCGCGACGCCGACGACGCGATCGAACTGCGCGCGACGAGCGGCTTCCGCCCCGTTAAACCGCGCCCGGCGGCAACGCCGCGGCCGGTTGCAAGGGCGGTGCGTGACGGAAATGTCGCCGTGGTCGATATGGAACGCGGCGTGATCGAGGCGCGCCGTGCCGACGGCCGGACCGCGCGGATCGAGTTCCCCGCCACACCCGAACCGCCGGAGCCGCCCGTCCGCGACTGACGCCCGGACATTCGTCCGCAGCGCCCGACGATTAATCGAAACCTGATTCAAAATTGCCGCTGCGGCGGCGAGCGATGACGCTCGCCCGGCGCACGGAGGGAGGAGTGCACCAATGAAAGCCTTATATTTTGCCGGCGGCGCCGCGCTGCTGTCGATCCTCGCCTGCTCGGCGCCGACCGCCGCCGCCGATCCGCTCGTGCTCAGCGATGTCAGCTGGGTCGCCGAGCCCGCGGGTGGAACGAAGGACGCGCCGCGCGTGCGCATCCAGCACAGGAAGTCGAACAGCGATCAGCGTTTCGACGGGTCACGGCCTCATTTCGCGGCGGCCGAGGCGGCGCTCGGTCGGACCACGCCCGGACCCGTCAGCTTTACCGTGACGCACGATGCAGGAACCCTGTCGTGCACCGGCACGCTGACCCGCGCTTTCGAAGGAAAGGGGGCCTGCCGCTTCACGTCCGATCCCGCGTTTGAGAAGGAACTGAGCGAGCGCGGGCTGTCGCCCGACCACCGGTCGACCTTGCTCGCGATGCTGCTCGTCGATGCGACGATCGAGCTTGCCGACGGGCTGGCGAACGAAGGCGTGCGGCCGAAGGATGCCGACGATCTCATCGCAGCGGCGGCGCTCGAAGTGCGGCCCGAATATATCCGCGATCTGAAATCCGAAGCGCTGGTCCTGACCGACGTCGAAGACGCGATCGCGTGCAAGGCGCTCGGTGTCGACGGCGCCTATGTGCGCGGGCTGGCCGCGGCGGGGTACAGGAAATTGAGCGCCGACGAGGTCGTCGGCATGAAGGCGATGGGCGTAACGGGCGAATATGCGCAGGCGATGAACCGCGCTGCGGGGGGAATTTCCAAGTGAAGCGATGGAGCAGTCTGATTGCGGTCGCGGCCGTGCTCTCTACGTCTGCGCTGGCGCAGGAGACTGCGGCGCCGACCGGCGACACCCCGCCACCTGCACCGACCGAAGTGCCGGCGGGAGGGATCAGCAACGCGGCGCGGCAGGTCTATGTGCCCGCCGACTTCGCGCGCTACGCGCCGAATAATGCCTATGACATGTTGATTCAGGTCCCGAGCTTCCAGATTCGCGACAACGAGAATCTGCGTGGGCTGGGGCAGGCGACTGGCAATGTGCTGTTCAACGGCGAGCGGCCGTCGAACAAGGCCGACGACATGTATACGCAGCTGTCGCGCATCCCCGCGAGCAATGTCGAGCGGATCGAGATCGTCGACGGTGCCACGCTCGATATTCCGGGCCTGTCCGGACAGGTCGCGAACATCATCTATCGCGCCGACGCCTTTTCGGGGCAATTCTCGTGGAAGCCCGAATTCCGCGCGCATTACACCGACCCGCTGTTCACGCGCGCCGACGTGTCGGTACGCGGCCGCTCCGGGACGGTCGAATATGAGGTCGCGCTGAACAACGACGATTCGGCGCGCAGCGGGGCGGGCGGGCCGACTCTGATCTATGACGGCGCGCGCAATGTCACCGAACGGCGCAACGACATCTGGAACACGCATTACGACACGCCCAAGCTGTCGGGGCGGATTACCTGGGATCCCGCGGGCGACACCGTTGCCAATCTCGGCGGCCATTATCAGCGCAAATATGACCGTTATTATGAAGATGGCGTGCGGACCGGGCCGGGGCTGCCCGACCGTATCCGCACGGTATATGAAAATGCCGACAGCTGGAACTACGAGGTCAGCGGCGATTATCAGTTCGGGCTCGGGCCGGGGAAGCTGAAGCTGATCGGGCTCCGGCGCTTCAGCCATGAGCCCTATCGGCAAGAGATCGTCACGACACCCGAAGGCGGCGTCGCGACCGGTGACCGTTTTTCGCAGACCGGTGACATTGGCGAGACGATCGGGCGCGGCGAATATCAGTGGAAGATGTTCGGCGGCGACTGGCAGCTATCGGGTGAGGCGGCGTTCAACACGCTCGACAATGTCGCGTCGATCGCGGTGCTCGACCCGACGGGGGCGTGGATCGATCAGCCGTTCGAGGGCGGCACCGGCGGAGTGAGCGAAGATCGTTATGAAGGGTTGCTCAGCTTCGGGCGCAAGCTGACCGACAAGCTGAATTTCCAGATCATCGCGGGCGCCGAGCATTCCACGATTACCCAGACCGGGATGAACGGGCTGACGCGCAGCTTCTTCCGGCCCAAGGGTTCGATCTCGCTCGCGTGGACGCCATCGCCCGACTTCGACGTGTCGGTGAAGCTGCGGCGGCGCGTGCTCCAGCTCAGCTTTTATGATTTTCTTGCGCGTGCCTTCCTGAACGATGGCAACCAGAATGAGAGCAACAACGACCTGAGGCCGCAGCAGGACTGGACCTATGAGGCCGAGATCAACAAGAAGTTCGGCGCGTGGGGCTCGACCAAGGTCATCCTGATCTATCGCGATGTCGAAGACCGCGTCGATGTGATTCCGATCGGCACCAATGGCGAGGCGGTAGGCAACATCGCGAAGGCGAAGGCGGGCGCGATCGACTGGACGGCGACGATCAACCTCGATCCGGCCGGGATCAAGGGGATGCGGCTTGAACCGCGGATGTTGCTTCAGAAGAGCTCGCTGCGCGACCCCTTCACCGGCGAGAAAAGGCAGTGGAACGGTTTTACCGACACGGTGATCAGCCTGGGCCTGCGCCACGATATCCCGGCCAGCGACTGGGCGTGGGGCGGCGATGTCGAATATGCGCACTATCAGCCCAATTATCGCCGCACCCAGGTCGATAAGGTCTGGGAGGGGCCGGTCTGGGCCTCGGTCTTTGTCGAGCATAAGGATGTGCTCGGTCTAACCGTCCGGGCGTCGATCCGCAACATCGCCAACGCCCGCTCGAAGCGCGACCGGACGGCCTATACCGGAGTGCGTGGCGAAAGCCCGGTGAGCTTTATCGAGGAACGCGACAGGCTGATCGGGCCGATCTTTTCCTTTTCGGTGCGCGGTACATTTTGACCGGCTAAGGGAGCATGATGGTGGCGCGCCGGATCAAAATCTATTTCGACGGCGGGTGTCGGCCCAACCCGGGGCGGATGGAGACCGCCGTCGTGACCGGAGGAGCGGCGACGGTCGTCCGCGACGCCGGGATCGGCAGCAGTATGGATGCCGAGTGGCTGGCGCTAATCGCGGCGCTGCGGTTGGCGCAGCAGCTCGAGCTCAAGAATTTTGTCCTCCTCGGCGACGCGGTAGCAGTGGTAGAACAAGCAAATGGCGATGTGCGCGCTCGCGGGGAGGGCGCGCGTCATCTCGCCAATTTCCGTGCCCTCGTCGGCGATGGACCAATGCCGCGCATCCGGCATATCAAGCGGACTCAGAATCTGGCGGGGATCGCGCTGGCGGGCGCGGCGGCAGGCTGTTAATTTTCATCACAACTTGTTAAGTGCCGGTCTCTAGTCAGGGCGATCCGACGGAAGACCAGCGCGTTGAAACACACCTATCCCTTGCCCGTACATCACAGCTGGCCGCTCTATGAGCGCGACCGCTTTTTCGAGCTGGGGCAGATCCATAGCTGCGATCTGGTCGACCCGGTGCCCGATATCACGCATATCGTGGGATTGGCGCGGCCGGGCGCGCTGCTGCCGGGCGTGTGGGAATGCGACCTTCGCGACAATGACCGGCTGAGCTGGTCGGGCGAGGTCTACGACCTTTTCGGCATCCCGCGCAACGCGGCGATCACGCGCGCGGAAACGGCGGCGCGTTATTGCGAAGGATCGCGGGCGGCGATGGAGAAATTGCGTGCCTATGCGATCAAGCACCGCCGCGGATTTACTCTCGACGTCGAGATTCAACCTGCCGGGGCGCAGCGGCGGTGGATGCGGCTGATCGCCGCGCCTGTTTGCGTCGGCGACCAGGTTGTCAAATTGCAGGGTCTGAAGTTCATTGCGCCCGGTGCGCACGACTAGGAAAATCGGGGGGCGACGGATCGGCCGGGCCTGAGAAACTACCGTTCTGGCAGCAAGTGGGGCGGTCGCAGTTGACGTCATGCCCCCTTCGACGCAGCGATATATGACAGACGTCGGGGGCGCTAAAGGGCCCGCCGCGCCTGATTCTTCCGTCATTCCCGAAGGCATTTGCCCCGAATATGAAGTTTTTTAATCGGTTTGCGTCGACCGCGCACGATATGGCCATCGACTTGGGTACCGTTAACACCGTCGTTTATGTGCGCGACAAGGGCATCGTCCTCAACGAACCGTCGGTCGTTGCGCTGGAGACGCGCGACGGCGTTCGCCGCGTCAAGGTCGTCGGCAATGAAGCCAAGCCGATGATGGGCAAGACCCCCGACAATATCCAGGCGATCCGCCCCCTGCGCGACGGCGTAATCGCCGACATCGACGTCGCCGAACAGATGCTGAAACATTTTATGGACAAGGCGCAGGGCGGTGCGAGCCGCTTCATGCAGCGCAGTCACGTCGTGATTTGTGTGCCGTCGGGTTCGACGATGGTCGAACGCCGCGCGATCCGCGATGCCGCGACCAACGCCGGCGCGGTATCGGTGCAGCTGATCGAGGAATCGCTTGCTGCGGCGATCGGTGCTGGACTGCATGTCACCGAACCCCGCGGCGCCATGGTCGTCGACATCGGCGGCGGCACGACCGAGGTCGCGGTGCTGTCGCTGAGCGGCGTCGCGTACAGCAATTCGGTGCGCGTCGGCGGCGACAAGATGGACGAAATGATCTCCTCGTCGATCCGCCGCAAACATAATCTGATGGTGGGCGAAATGACCGCCGAGCGCGTCAAGCTGACGATCGGATGCGCGACGCCGCCCAAGGGCGACGGGATGGTCATGGGTGTGAAGGGCCGCGACCTCGTCACCGGCCGCCCCGCCGAGGTGCAGGTGACCGAGGCCGAGATCGCCGAGGCGCTGGCCGAGCCCGTCGGACAGATTGTGAGCGCGGTGCGCGCCGCGCTGGAGCAGACGCCGCCGGAGCTTTCGGCCGATATCATCGACGAGGGTATCACGCTGACCGGGGGCGGCGCGCTGCTCCGCCGGATGGACGATGCGATCGCGCGCGCGACCGGGTTGCCGGTGGTCGTCGCCGACGATGCGCTGATTTGCGTCGCGATGGGTGCGGGACGCGCGTTCGAGGATCGCGCCTATCATGGGGTGCTGATCGCTGTCTGAGTTGGGTCTCCGCATGCGTTCCAGATCGCACGCAACGAAGTCCAGGGGGTAAACGTTGCGCTGTGGGAGGGTGAGCAATTGCTTGCCCCGAGACGAAGGCCGAAGCGACCATTTGGAAGCTGCGCACGCTGCGTTGAGCGTGATCGGCGGTTCGCAAGGTCACGCGAATTTCGGGGGCCAAAGCGAGGACGATATGCCAAGCCAGGTCGCACCCCTGTCCCGGTGGAAAGAGCAGCAGCGCGAGCGCATGGCGCTGGGGCCGCTCAGCATCCTGATCCGCAAGCTGCTCAGCCACAGCTTGCTCCCGACCGCCGATCAGGAAGCGCTTGCGGCGCTGCCCTACAGTATAAAGCATATGGTGCCCGGTGAGGCGATTCTCCGCGAAGGTGATCGGGCAGTCATTTGCCCGATTGTCCTGAGCGGCTTTGCCTACCGCCAGAAAATGGTACCGGACGGCGGGCGGCAGATCGTCGCCCTCAAGCTGCCGGGCGATGCGCTCGACCTGCAATCGCTTTTTCTGCACAGGGCGGATCACGACATTCGGGCGCTGACCGTGGCAGAATTTGCGCTGTTGCCACTGACCGCGCTTGAAAAGCTCACCCTCGACCGTCCGGCGGTGGCGCGTGCGATCCTGACCGACATATTGGTCGAATCGTCGATCAGCCGCGAATGGTTGCTCAACATCGGCAGGCGCAGTGCGCTGGCGCGGCTCGCGCACCTATTGTGCGAGCTACAAGACCGGATGAACACTATCGCGACCGAGGCCAGCGCCCATTTCCACGTCCCGTTGACACAGGAACAGCTCGCCGACCTGCTTGGGCTGACGCCGGTGCACGTCAACCGGATGGTGCGGCAGCTCGAAAAAATGGGCGCGATCGGCCGACCGTCACGCTCACTGACGATCCTTCACTTCGATAGCTTGGCAAAAATTTCAAACTTTTCGTCGGCTTACCTGCATCGAAACAATATTTCGGGGGTTTGATCATCAGGCCGAGCGCTGCGGCCGGGAGATCAAAAAATGCCCCACTATTTCTTCAATACGTCGAACGGATCGGCGCATATCGACGACGCCGGCATGACTCTTCCCGATATCGACGCCGCGCGACGCGAGGCGGTCCGCTACGGGGGAAGCCTCCTCGTCGACGACCCCGATATGGCGATGCAGGACAGCGGCCTTCGCATCGATGTGATCGACAGCACGGGTAAACGCTGCTTTGCAGTGTGCGTCGTGATCGAGCGGTGATGCGCGGAGATCGATGGCGATCACCACCGCCCAGGGCAGGGCGATCGGCGGATCGCCAAAAAAATCCACGTCCTCCGCAAACTTAACCTGTGTGAATGTGAGCCGGCGGCTTACCGCACATCACGCCCACATGACAGGGGCGTATAGCGTAACATTCGGCGGCATTCTCAATCGACTACTCAGCCCTGCAGAGCGGGTGATCTGGGAGGCCAGCCTTGCGCGCAACGCGCGTGAATATGCCAAGGGAACCGACATCGCGCGCGAGGGCGAGCGCCCCGCGGCGCTGCGGATCGTGCTTTCGGGCTGGGCGCAGAAATACAAGCAACTGCCCGATGGCCGGCGCCAGATTCTGGCGCTCGTCCTCCCCGGCCAGCCCTGCGACCTCGATCTGTTCACCGTGATGCGCACCGATCATTCGTTGTCCGCCGTCCGGCGGCTGACCATCGCCGAAATCGGCCGCCAGGAGGCGGGTTCGCTGCTCCGCCAATGTCCGAACCTCGCCCAGCTCTTATGTTGGAGCGAGATCGCCACTGCGGCCATCCAGCGCGAATGGACGATCAACATCGGCCAGCGCAATGCTATCGAGCGTGTAGCGCAGCTGATGTGCGAAATCTTCGCCCGGCAGCACGGAATACCCGCCTCGGGAGGCGGCGAATGCGATTTCCTGCTCACACAGTGGCAACTCGCCGACGCCACGGGGCTGACACAGGTGCACGTCAACCGCACCGTCCAGGAATTGCGCCGACGATCTTCGGTCGAGCTGCGCAACCTGCGCCTTTTCATTCCGGACTTTGCCGAGCTGGCGGGCATCGCCGCGTTTAACGCCAACTATCTGCATCTCGACGAAACCGATCTTGCCGTCGATCGGGCCGCGGCGATGTTCGGCAAGACCGAGCGCGAATAACCGGGCGGGGGCGAACCCCAGCGGCGCCCTGCAGGTCAGGTCAGGCTATTGCCATATCCTATGACGATCGTCGACAGCATCAGCACCGCGATCCCGAGCCAGACGAAGGCGCGCGTACGTTTGCCCGCGGGCGCCCATTCCTTGAGCGCGAAGCCCCACAGTGTCGAGAAGAGGATGATGCTCGCCATGTGCAGCGTCCAGCTCGAAAAGCCAAAGCGTCCCATCTGGCTCTCGCCCATCGTGTAGAAGAAGAACTGGAAATACCAGAGCGTCCCGCCGAGCGCGGCGAGGCCATAGTTGAGCGCGAGCGGCGGCTTTTCGGTCGCACCGGGCGCGGCTTCGCCGGTGAACTGGCGCACGCTGCGGTTGCGCGCGATCAGGATGCCGCACCAGATCAGGTTGGTGGTGAGCCCGCCCAGCAGCACGACGCAGAGCACCGGAAGACCCTGCCAAAGCGGGTCGGTGCCGGCGGCCAGCGTCAGCTCGCGGATCGGCGCCCCCGCGTCGAGGCCCCAGGCAAAGCAGCCCGACATGATGCCCGAGAAGACCGCGATCGCGAGCCCCTTGCGAAGGTTGAATTCGGACTTGTCGGCCTCGGCGATAGCGTCGCCCATCTCGCGGTCCTTGCGGCGCCCCGCCTGCGCGACGATGACGATCCCGATCAAGGTGATCGCGATGCCGAGGAACACGGTCTGCCCGCTCGTCGTCGCGAACAACGCGCCCAGCGTGCCGCGAAAGATCGGCGGCCCCATCGTGCCGATCACGGTGGTCAGCCCGAGCGCGACCGCCATGCCGAGCGAAAGGCCGAGGTAGCGCATTGTGAGCCCGAACGTCAGCCCGCCGAGCCCCCACATTGCGCCCCAGAACCAGCACCAGAACCAGATATCGCCCGGCGTGCGGTTCAAAACGCCGATCAGGTCGTGCGTCTGGATCGACGCGAACAGCCAGGGCGCGATCGCCCACGAAAAAATGCCGCCGGTGATCCAGAAAATCTCCCACGACCAGGCGCGGATGCGTTTATACGGCACATAGAAGCTGGCCGACGACAACCCGCCAAGCCAGTGAAAGAACACGCCAAGCAGCGGGTTCACATCCATATTTCTTCCCCCTCTTCCGTATCAGGCCACCAGCGTTTCCGGGCCGATCTTGTCAATTGTCGTCGCCCCGGTGAGCGCCATCGCGACGCGCATTTCGGCTTCGATCAGGTCGAGCACATGCCGCACGCCCGCTTCGCCCGCCGCGGCGAGCGCGAACGCCCACGCGCGGCCGAGCATCACGCCTTGCGCGCCCAGCGCGAGCATCCGGACGACATCAAGCCCCGATCGCACCCCGCCATCGGCCAACACCGTCAGCCGGTCGCCGATCGCATCGGCGATCCGTGGCAGCGCGCGCGCCACCGACGGCACGCCATCGAGTTGCCGCCCGCCATGGTTCGATACGATGATCCCGTCGATCCCTGCTTCGGCAGCGCGGCGCGCGTCATCGGCGTCCAAAATGCCCTTGATGACGATCGGCCCTTTCCAGTGCGCACGCACGAAATCGAGGTCGGCCCAGGTCACGCTCGGGTCGAAATTATCCTTCATCCAGCCGAGGAAATCCTCAAGCCCCGATTTGGGGCCGAGCAACGGCGCGACATTGCCGAGCTGGTGCGGCCGGCCATGGATGCCGACGTCCCACGCCCAGCCGGGGCGGGCCATGGCCTGTCCGACACGCCGCACCTGTCCGCGCCAGTTCGCCGCGCCCGATAGCCCCGAACGCATATCGCGATAGCGCGCGCCGGGCAGCGGCATGTCGACGGTGAACACGAGCACGGGACAATGCGCCTTGCTCGCCTCGTCGAGCAGCGACCGCATGAAGCCGCGGTCGCGCATCATATAGAGCTGGAACCAGAAGGACGTCGGTGCACCCTGCGCGACTTCGGCGAGCGAACATGCCGACACGGTCGACAGCGCAAACGGCACGCCCTTCGCCGCCGCCGCGCGCGCCGCCTGTACCTCGCCGCGGCGCGCCGCCATCCCGGCAAGCCCGATCGGACCAAGCGCGACGGGCATCGACATTCTCTGGCCGAACAGCGTCGTCGACAGGTCGATCGCCGACACATCGGTCAGCACCCGCTGACGCAGAGCAATATCCTGCAGATCCTCGATATTCGCGCGCAAGGTACGCTCGGCATAAGAACCGCCGTCGAGATATTCGAAAAGGAAATGCGGCAGGCGTCGCCGTGCGGCTTCGCGATAATCGCCGATCGATGCAGGTTTCACGCGGCTTCTTCCACCCGTTCGGCTTCGCGTCGCCAGCGGTCGCGATAGGGCGTCAGATCGATGTCGAGCGGCGCCACCAGTTCGAGCGGTTCGGCGGGCGGCAAAGCAGAGTCGAGCAGGCGCAGCGCGCCATAGGACACATCATTATGCGCCTTGCCGATATAGACGCGCAGGTCTGGTCGCAGCGCCGCGAGCGCGCGCACGAAGACTTGCCCCTCGGCAAAGCGTCCCTCGATCAGCAGCCGTTCCTGCGCGCCGATCAGGCTCAGCGACGCATCGGCGAGCAGCGCGGCATAGAGCGATACCGCTGCGCGCCGCGCAGCCTGCTCTTCGGGCTCGGCGATCCAGCGGCCGCGGCCGTGCGGGAAGGGGCCGAAACCCGGCGCGAAGGTGGGCAGCACCATCGCGCCGCTGGTGAGTGTAAGGGGTAATGCGTTCAGCAGCGCCGGCTGGTCGGGTGCAATGTCGCTTTGCCGCGTGTCGAGGCCGATCAGCGCCTCGATCTCGCGCCCGCCCATGAAGCGCGCAGACGGGATGGGTTTACCGAACGCGTCGACGTTGATCAGGCAGTCGCGGGCTTGGTCGAGGCCGCTCGTACCGATCGACGCCGCATCCTTCGGCGATCGCATCGCGACGAACCAGGTTCCCGTCGACAGCACCGTCGATTCGGCGTCGGCAACCTCGGCAAAGCCGCGCGCCGCGAGCAGCGCGGCATTCGAATCATGGAGGCCGCAATGCACTTCGGTGTCGGCGGGCAGGCCTGTGCGCGCGACCCATGCGGGCGTCAGTGTCCCGAGCACTTCGCCAGCACCCCGCAGCGGCGCCAGACGTTCGGCCCAGCCGCGCCGCTCGGCAAGCTTTGAAGGGGACGCCGTCAGCGGGTTCCAGAGGTCGGTGTGGCAGCCGAGGCTCGTCACCTCCGACGCCGCGACGCCGCTCAGCAACCAGCTCCAATATTGCGCCCATGGAAGGATAAGGGTGCCGTGCGCAAGCGCGGGGTCGAGATGTTCGAGACGGAATAGTTGGGCACCGAGATTGAGGCCATCGGGAAGGAGGGGGGAGCCGGTCTGCGCAAAAGCGTCGCGCTCGACGTCATAGGCCGCGCGAAGGGGCGGGGGCATTGCCTCTTCATAGTCGAGCGGTGGGCAGGCAAGGCGTCCGTCGCGGATGATCGCCGCCCCGGCGCCATGGCCGACGGGAACGATCGCGCCGACATCGGCCAGCTTCGCGAAATAGCGCAGCGCCTCGCTAACCCAGGCTTCGATGCCCGCGGCGTCGAGCGCGGCATAGCTTCCAGCGTTGACGCGTTCGTTGGGCCGCACGCGCCGTTCGATCAGCGCGCCTTCGGATGACCAAAGGCTGAGCTTTGCCAAGGTTTTACCAACGTCGAGGATTATGGTTGCGCGACCCTTCATCCCTCTCCCTCTTGCTTCGTTGCGACCGAATTTGATCGAACTTTATCGAAACTGATTGCAGGATGCCAGCGATTTCGATACAAGCCGCCAAACATTGAAACAACGAGTTTCCTAAATGCCCGATCTTCTGGACGTACCGACACCCCCCGACGCCGCCGCGCTGCTTTTCGCTATCCCGGCGAATCGCTGGTCGGACGAAGAGGCGGTGGGCAAGTCGCCCGAAAATCTGCTCCTCTATCGCTCGAACCGTCTCGGTTCGGACCTCACCGTTACGAATTTCGGCGGCGGCAATACCTCTGCGAAGCTCGATGCGCGCGATCCGCTCACCGGCGAAACCGTTCCGGTCCTGTGGGTGAAGGGTTCGGGCGGCGATATCGGTTCGATGAAGCTCGACGGGTTTTCGACGCTCTATCAGGGCAAGCTGCTCGGCCTCGAGAAGCTTTACCGCGGGCTTGAGCATGAAGACGAGATGGTCGGCTATCTGCCGCACTGCACCTTCGCGCTCAATCCGCGCGCGGCGTCGATCGACACCCCGCTCCACAGCTATCTGCCCTTTGCGCATGTCGACCATGTCCATCCCGATGCGATCATTGCGCTTGCTGCATCGAGCGAGGGCGAGGCCGCGACCAAGGCGATCTGGGGCGGGGCGGTGGGATGGCTGCCATGGCAGCGCCCGGGCTTCGATCTCGGGCTGAAGCTGCGTGACTATGTCGCGGCTAACCCCGGCCTCCGCGGCGTGATGCTCGCAGGGCACGGTATCATCTGCTGGGGCGACAGCGCCAAGGCGTGCTATGACAACACCATCGCGCTGATCGCCGACGCCGCGAATTATCTGAACGCAAAGCTCTCTGGTTCGCCCGCGTTCGGAGGCGAGATCGTCGCCGCGCGTCCCGCCGCCGAACGCGCCGCCGCGGCGGCAAAGCTGATGCCGCTGCTGCGCGGGCTGATGGGCGGGCGCCGCGTCGGGCATTTCGCCGACGATGCCGAAACGCTCGAATTTACCGGCAGCCGTGATTTCACGAAGCTTGCCGCGATCGGGACGTCGTGCCCCGATCATTTCCTGCGCACCAAAATCGCGCCGCTGGTGCTCGACCCGGCGCGGATCGACGATAGCGCGTATCTCGCTGAACGGATCGAGGCGTATCGCGCCGGCTATGCCGCCTATTACCAACGCTGCGCGCGCCCGAACTCTCCCGCGATGCGCGACCCCAATCCCGTGGTCGTGCTCGTTCCGGGCATCGGCCGCATGACCTTTGCCGGCGACAAGACGACCGCGCGGCTTGCGGGCGAATTCTACGCCAATGCGATCAACGTGATGCGCGGTGCCGAGGCGATCGGCGCCTATGTCGGGCTCGACGAACAGGAAGCGTTCGACATCGAATATTGGCTGCTGGAGGAAGCGAAGCTCCAACGCATGCCGAAGCCCAAGCCGCTCGCCGGGCGCATCGCGCTCGTCACCGGCGGCGCGGGCGGGATCGGCGCCGCGACCGCCGAGCGCCTTGCCGCCGACGATGCGTGCGTGCTGCTCATCGACCGCGACGCCGATGCGCTGGCGCGGGCGGCGGCGGAACTCGAAGGCCGCTTCGGCCGCGACCGCATCCGCTCGGCGGTGTGCGACGTGACCGACGAGGCGCAGGTTGCCGCGGCCTTTGCGGCGTGCGCGCGCGAATTCGGCGGGCTCGACATTCTCGTCGCCAACGCGGGCATCGCTTCGTCGGCGCCGATCGAGGATACCACGCTCGAACTGTGGCAGCGCAATTACGACGTGCTCGCGCAGGGCTATTTCCTCACCGCGCGCGCGGCGTTCCCGTTGATGAAGGCGCAGGAAGGCGGCTCGATCATATTCATCGGATCGAAGAACGGCATTGCCGCCGCGACCAACGCATCGGCCTATGCGTCGGCAAAGGCGGCGGCGCTGCACCTCGCGCGTTGCCTCGCGCTCGAAGGTGCGCCGTTCGGTATCCGCGTCAACACGGTCAATCCCGATGCGGTGATCAAGGGGTCGCGCATCTGGGACGGCGACTGGCGCCGCGAACGTGCGGGCGCGCACGGGATCGATTCGGGCAGCGAACTCGAAGAGCATTATCGCAACCGTTCGATGCTGAAGCGCGACGTGCTGCCCGAGGATGTCGCCGAAGCGGTCTATTTCCTCAGCTCGGATATGTCGGCAAAGTCGACCGGCAACATGATCAACGTCGACGCGGGCAACGCGCAGGCGTTTACGCGGTAACATACGGAATCAGGAGAGACTTATGGCCGGCAATCTGCCGCTCGCACCGGATGATATCGAGCGGCTGAACGCCGGTCTGAGCGACGCGCTCGACGACGATTATGGCAGCCTCGGCCGCCAGCTTGGCCGCCGCGGGATCGACATCGATGGCGTGAAGGCGAAGGTTGCGGGCTTCTCGGTCGCGGTGCCGAGTTGGGGCGCCGGTCGCGGCGGCACGCGCTTCGCCAAATTCCCGATCGCGGGCGAGCCGACCAACATCCACGAGAAGCTCGAGGATTGCGCGGTGATCCAGCAGCTCGGCCGCGCGACGCCGCGCGTCAGCCCGCATTTCCCGTGGGACAAGGTCAGCGACTATCGCGCACTGCGCGAGGAGGCGGCGGCGCTCGGCCTCGGCTTCGATGCGGTGAACAGCAACACCTTCCAGGATCAGCCGGGGCAGGCGGTCAGCTACGCGACGGGCTCGCTGTCCTCGACCCGCGCCGAAGTGCGCGAGCAGGCGGTCGCGCACAACATCGAATGTATCGAGATCGGCCGGCAGCTCGGTGTCACCGACTTGACCGTGTGGGTCGGCGACGGCACCAATTTTCCGGGACAGCAGGATCTGGGACGTTCGCTCGACCGCTATCTCGATGCGGCGGCGCAGGTTTACGCTGCGCTGCCCGCCGACTGGCGGATGCTGATCGAGCACAAGATGTTCGAGCCGGCCTTGTATTCGACCGTGATTTCGGATTGGGGTAGCTCGATCCTCGTCGCGCAGGAGCTGGGCGACAAGGCGAAATGCCTCGTCGACCTCGGCCATCATGCGCCGAATGTGAACATCGAACAGATCGTCGCGCGGCTGCATCGCTTCGGGAAACTCGGCGGTTTCCACTTCAACGACAGCAAATATGGCGACGACGATCTCGACTCGGGCTCGATCAACCCGCACCAGCTCTTCCTCGTCTTCAACGAACTGATCGAGGCCGAGATGAACCCGCGCGGCGATTTCCGCCCCGCTTACATGATCGACCAGTCGCACAATGTGACCGATCCGATCGAAAGCATGCTCTCGTCGGCCGAAGCAATTGTCACTGCATACGCCAAGGCCCTGCTCGTAAACCGCGAAGCCTTGCTCGCGGCGCAAGAGGCGAACGACACGATGATGGCGTTTCAGGCTTTGCGCGCGGCCTACCGTACCGATGTCACCCCGATCCTTGCGGCGGCGCGCGCCGGGGCGGGCGGGGCGATCGATACGATCGCGGCCTATCGCGCGAGCGGCTGGCGGGATCGCAAAGCGCAGGAACGCAAAGCCGCGGGTGCAGCTGCCGGGATTGTCTAATCATTCGATTGCAACTCGGCGCAGCTCCCGTCAAATAGGCTTCATCAGACAGGGACCCATATGCACGCAGCCGAACGCGAAAAAATGATCCTCGACAGCTTAGGTGAGAGCGGTTTCGTCTCGTTCCGCGACCTCGAAAGCCGCGTCGCCGCGTCGCCCGCGACCATCCGGCGCGATCTCGACCGGCTGGAAGAAGCGGGCGTCATCACGCGGGTGCGCGGCGGGGCGAAACGTGTCGGCGGGGGCGGCGGTGCGCCGGCCGGGTCTGAAGACGGCCTGTCGGGCGTACCCTTCCACGAGAATATCGGCCGCAATCGCACCGCCAAGGAAGCGATCGGGCGCGCGGCGGCGCAGCTCTGCATCCCGGGCGAAGGCGTGATGATCGACGGCGGTTCGACGACGCTGCAAATGTGCCCGCACCTCGACGGCCTCGCGCTGCAGGTGCTGACCAACTCGCTCCACATCGTCAGCGCGCTGCTGCCGCAGCCGACGACGCGCATCCTGGTGCCGTCGGGGCAGGTGTTCCGCGAACAGAATATCGTTCTGTCGGCAGCCGGCGACGACGGCATGCCGCGCTTTCACGCGCCAAAACTGTTCATGGGTGCAGCGTCGATGGGCCCTGCGGGCCTGATGCAGGCCGATGTGATCCTCGTTGCCGCCGAGCGCCGCCTGATCGAACGCGCCGACGAGATCATCGTGCTGGTCGACAGCTCCAAATTCTCCGGTCCCTCAGGGAACGTCGTGTGTTCGCTCGATGAGATCGACGTGGTCGTCACCGACTCCGGAATCGAACCGCATCAGGTCGCGATGATGGAAGCCGCCGGTATCCGCGTCATCATCGCCTGAATTTTCCAAAGCTTTCGAACGAAAACCGCAGCGCACCGTGCTGTTTGGGCTCGAATGATTGAATTTGATCGTTGACGTGATTGATAAAGACAAATAATGAGCATTGATGCATAAACGCTCAACGAAGCGTGGCATCGGAGGAACAAGATTGCCGGACAGGCGCCTCCGTCAAAAGGGACAACTCGCGAGCGCGAGTGCAGGGAGGATGCGATGAAGGCGATGACGACTGCGGGTCTGGATTTTGCGGCGCGGCGGAGCGCGTGGCGGCGAGGCATTTCGGCGCTGGCGTGCGTGGGGGCGCTGCTCGGCGCGACGGGCGCGCATGCGCAAGAGGCCGATTCCGAAGCCCCTACCGATGCGGATATCGTCGTCACTGGCACCTTGCTGCGCGGCGTGGCGCCGGTCGGCACCAATGTCGTCGCGGTCAGCGAGGCCGATGTCATTGCCTCGGGTGCCGCTTCGGCGAACGACCTTCTCGCCTCGATCCCGCAGGTCGGCAATTTCGGGACGATTCCGGCGGGGCTCGGCAATTTCGGCAATCCGATAGTGCGTCCCAATATTCGCAATCTCGGCAACAGCGGCGGCTCGACGACACTGGTTCTCGTCGATGGCCACCGCATGGTCGGCGCGGGCATCTTGCAGACGAGTTTCGATCCCTCGGTCATCCCTCCCGATGTCATCAAGCGCGTCGACGTCATCCCCGATGGGGGTTCGTCGATCTATGGTTCGGACGCGATCGGTGGCGTGATCAATTTCATCACGCGCGACCGCTACGACGGCATCGGCGTCAACGCGCGTTATGGCTTTGCCAAAAATTATCAGACGATCGACGCCAGCGTCATCGCGGGCAAGGACTGGGGCTCGGGATCGGTCTTCGTTTCCTACTCATACGCCTGGCACGACGACCTCATCGGCCTCGATCGCGATTATGCGACCGCGAACCAGACCGACCGCGGTGGCGGCGATTTCCGCAGCACCGCGTGCGCTCTCGCGAACATTACGGTCGGCACGACGACCTATGCGCTGCCCGGCCGGGCTCCGGGGATCAATCGCTGTGACCAGACCGACTACGCCGCCATCTATCCGCGCGAGGAACGCCACAGCGTCTTCGCCGGGCTGACGCAGGACCTCAGCGATTCGATCGCGTTCAAGCTATCGGCCTATTGGTCGAAGCGCGATACGTTGCACCGCAGCGCGCAGAGTAGTGCGAGCGGCACGATCACCGCGGCCAACCCCTTCTTCCGCCCGATCGGCGCCGAACTCGCGCACACGGTTTCATTCGCGTTCGACGATGTCTTCGGGCCGAGCAACGACAGCCCGTCGAGCTTCACCTCCTATGGCATCACGCCCAGCTTCGACTTCGAGCTCGGAGGTGGCTGGCAGCTGCGCACGATGGCCAATTTCGGACGCAGCGAGAATGAATCGACCGAACGCTCGTTCAACTCGACGTTGGCGACGATCGCGCTCGCCGGGACCACGACCGCGACCGCGCTCAATCCCTATAATCTCTCGGCGACGTCGCCCGCGGTGCTCGCGGCGATCGACGATTTCGTCAACTATGGCGACGCGACGCAGGAACTCGCCGAGGGCCGCATCGTGCTCGACGGCCCGCTGACCAGCCTGCCCGGCGGCGATATCCGTCTCGCGGTCGGTGGCGAATATCATTACGAGAATATCCGCTCCTTCACCGGCAGCGGTCCCGAAGCCGCGGTCACGGGGTCGAACGCCTATGCCGCGCGCAACGTCAAATCTTTGTTCGGTGAATTGCTGATCCCGATCTTCGGCGCCGACAACCGCACCCCGGGCTTCTACAGCCTCGAGCTGTCGGGCTCGGTCCGCTACGACGATTACAGCGACGTCGGCAGCACGACCAATCCCAAGATCGGCGTGACCTGGCGCCCGTTCGAGGCGCTGACGATCCGCGGCAACTACGGCACGTCGTTCCACGCGCCGAGCCTCGCCGACCTCGGCAATTCGGTCGACGCGCGCGTGCAGGTGCTGCCGTTCAGCCCGTTCCGCGCACCCGGCAGCTCGCCTTTCGACGCGCTACGCCCGACGATCGCGATCGCCGGCGGCAATGCCAATTTGAAACCCGAAAAGGCCGATACCTGGTCGCTCGGTTTCGACCTTAAGCCTGCGGCAATCGAGGGTTTCGTCGCCAGCGCGACCTACTTCAACGTGAAGTTCAAGGATGCGATCGCGGTCCCGCCCTTCACCTCGCCTTTGCTGTTCACGACGCCGGCCTATGCCGATTTCTTCATCCTCAACCCGACGCTCGCGCAGGCGCAGGCGGCTGCGGGCAACCTTCGCGTCGATGGCGTTCCGAACCTCGCGACGTTGTTCGCGATCAGCTCACCCTATGTGCTGTTCCTTGCGCAGCGGGCGAACCTCGGCGCGGTGAAGGTCGATGGCATCGACTTCAATCTCGCTTATAATCGCCCCACCGGTTTCGGTTCGATCAATGCGAATTTCACCGGCAGCTACCTCCTCAATCGCGAGACGCAGGTGGTGCAGGGCGGTCCGGTCAACGATGACCTCAAGAACGGGACCGGGCGTTTCCTCTTCACCGCCGGGCTCGGCGCGACGGTCGGCGACTTTACCGCACGCGCGACGCTCAACCATCGCAGCGGCTATCCCGTCGTCGGGCTGGCGCCGCAGGAGCGCGTCGCGGCGTTCGACACCGTTGACCTTTTCTTCAGCTATGATCTTGGCGACATGCTCGCGAACACGTTGCTGACGCTGAACGTCGACAATGTCTTTGACGAGGACCCGCCGTTCCTGAACAGTGCATCGGGATATACCAATGGCAGCACGCTCGGCCGGCTGGTATCCTTCGGTATTCGCACCAAATTCTGACGGGGAGGTTGGGTTGCCGCTGATCGGAAGCTTGCGAGGCCTGTTGCTGGGTGCGCTCGCGGCCGTCGGCATGGCAACCGCGCCTGCTCGGGCCGCCGATCCGGCCCCGGCGGAGCTCAGGACCGAATATGCCTTAGCGCCGCTGGGCCTCGACACGGCAGCACCTCGGCTTGCCTGGCGGTCGCCGGTGGCACGGCAGAGCGCATACCGCATCCGCGTCGCGACCTCCGAAGCCGATCTCGAGCGCGCTCCGTTTTGGGACAGCGGCAAGGTCGCGTCGGCGGACAATGTCCAGATCGCCTATGCCGGGCCGGCACTTGTGTCGCGCCAGCGCTATTGGTGGCAGGTGCAGGTGTGGGACGCCGGCGGCAAGGTCACCGGCTGGAGCGCGCCCGGCTGGTGGGAAACCGGCCTGCTCGCGGCATCCAATTGGCAGGCCAAATGGATCTCGGGGCCTGAGCGCCGCGACCATGACTGGGGCGACCTGACGCTTGATGCCGAGCTGACGCTGACCGGCAAGGCCGTCGACCTGCTGTTCCGCGCGCTTCCGAACGGCAAGACTTATGGCGACGCCTATGTCTGGACGCTCGCCGACGACAAGAATGGGCCCGAACTGATCCAGACGATCCGCCGCTACCCGGGCGGCACGAGTTCGGCGATCAAGATGGAGCGGCTGGGGCAGGTCAAATTGCCCGTGCCAATCAAGGGACGCCGCATCGCGCTGTCGATCCGCGCCGAAGGCGGCGGGATCGTCACGCGTATCGACGGCGCCATCGTTGCGACAGTCGACAATGACGCGCACAAGCATGGAACGATCGGCTTTGCTGGCAAGGAAGCCGCTGCGGCAATCATCCACAAGGTCCGCGTGACGGGCACGCAAAGCCCTGCTGTCGCGTTCGACTTCGCGGGCGGCGACAACCCCTTCACGGGCGGCAGCGTCGGCAAGGACGGGCTGATCGTCGCCAGCGGCGTGCCGGGCGTCGATCTGGTGCTGCCCATCGAAGCACCCGCGCCGCTCGTTCGCCGTGCCTTCCGGCTCGCCAAGTCGACCGCAAGCGCGCGCCTCTATTACGCCGGGGCGGGCATGCCGCGCCTGTCGATCAATGGCACTATCGTAGGCTCGTCGCTCGGCGCCGGCTACACCGCCTATGACAAGCGCGTGCTCGTTTATACGCAGGACGTGACCGCGCTGCTGCGTCGCGGCGAAAATGTGATCGGCGCCGAGCTCGGTCGCGGCTGGTACGGGCTGACCGATCCGAACGAATGGTATTTCCAGGCGGCACCGTGGCACGCCGAGCCTGCGCTGAAGGCGCAGCTCGAAATTACCTACACCGACGGCACGCGCGAAACCGTTGCGACCGACGGAAGCTGGCGCACGGTGTCGGGTCCGACGCTGAATGACTCGGTGCACCGCGGCGAGCGCTTCGACGCGCGGCTGGTGCTGGCGGGCTGGGATCGCGCGGGTTTCCGCGACCGCAAATGGCAGGCCGCACCGGTCGTCGCCGGACCAACGGGGCAGCTTGTCGCCGCCAATTCCGAAGCGATCGAACCGGTCGAGAATATCACGCCCGTCGCGGTGAAGGAGGTCGCCCCCGGCGTCCACGTCTACGACTTCGGCCGCATCGTCGCGGGCTGGCCGGTGCTGAAGGCCAGCGGGCCGCGCGGGCTCACCGTGTCGATGGTCGCGAGCGAGCGCGTCGCCGACGACGGCAAGGTCGTTCCCGCCGCCGGCCTGATCGACGCGCAGCTCCAGACCGATCGCTATACGCTCGCGGGGAAGGGCGCCGAGCAATGGGAACCGCGCTTCGGCTATCGCGGCTTCCGCTATGTGCAGGTCGAGGGTTTCCCGGGGACGCCGCCTGAGGGCGCGCTGACGGCGCGGATCGTCCATTCGGCGGTTGCGCGCGCGGGCAGTTTTACCAGCGCCAATCCGTTGCTGAACCAGATCGACGCGGCGGCGATCGGATCGATCCTCAACAATCTTCACGGTTTTCAGACCGACACGCCGACCTATGAGAAGAATGGCTGGAGCGGCGATGCGCAGGCGTCGGCGGGCGCCGCGGCGCGCAGTCTCGATATCGCGCGCGTCTGGACAAAATGGCTTGCCGATTTCCGCGACGCGCAATCGGACAACGGCGAAGTGCCCGAAATCGCGCCGACGACGCCTTTCTACGGATATGAAAATACGCCCGGCTGGAATGTGGTCTGGGGGCCGACGACGCCGTGGGATGCTGCGGTGATGATTCTGCCATGGGAACTTTACACGACCACGGGCGACACGCGCATCCTCGCCGACAATCAGGACATGCAACGGCGGTTGGTCGATTATACCGCGACCTTCATCAAGGCGCCCGACTATCATCGTTCGGCGGGGCTGTCCGAATGGGCGTCGGCGGGCGGAATGGATTACAGTAATGCGCGCGGCGGCGGGATCGATGCGGTGACCACGGCCTATTTCTTCCATCAGGCCGATTTGCTGGCGAAATCGTCGGCGATCGTGGGCAAGTCGGATGACGCCGCGCGCTCTGCGAAGCTCGCGGGTGAAATCCGCACGGCCTATAACGCGCGCTATTGGGACGAGTCGAACGGCTGGTACCGGACGGTCGATACCAAGGGCGTCGCCGGTTCCGCCACCCAGGTGCAGAATATCCTGCCGCTCGCCTTCGGCATGGTGCCGCCGGGCCGCGAGCAGAGCGTCGCTAATGCCATAGCGCGCGATGTCGAAAAGCAGGGCCTTCGCACCGGCGTCTATGGCGCGCGCTACCTGCTCGAAATTCTCAGCGACTATGGCTACGCCGATCTTGCGTACCGCGTCGCGACGCGCACCGACGAGCCGAGTTGGGGCTGGTGGATCAAGAACGGTCATTCGACGATGTTCGAGACGTGGAGCCTGAACAGCCGCTCGCGCGATCATCATTATTTCGCCTCGATCGCCGACTGGATGCGCCAGCGGCTTGCCGGGCTGCGTCCGGGCGCGCCGGGGTATAAGGTCGTGCTCGTCAAACCGACGATCCCCGACGGCCTCGCCAGCGCGGAGACCGCGATGGACACGATCCACGGCCGCGCCTTTTCGGGCTGGAAGGTCGAGGGGGGCGGGCTGACGCTCACCGCCGAAGTGCCGGCGAACACCACGGGCGAAATCTGGGTGCCGACGCGTTTTGGCGCCGTGACCCCGCCGTCGGGCGCGAACCCGGTCCGCGAGGACAAGGACTATTCGGTCTATCGCACCGGCCCGGGCCGTTTCATCTTCAACACCGGAGGCAAGCAATGATCCGCGGCATATTGGTTTCGGTCGCCCTGCTGGCGTCGCCGGTCGCGGCTCAGCAGGTGGCGATCGACAGCGGCGCCGTGGCGGGCACGACGGCCGATGGCGTGACGTCGTTCAAGGGCATTCCCTTCGCCGCGCCCCCAGTGGGCGACCTGCGATGGAACGCTCCGGCCCCGGTCGCTGCGTGGAGCGCGCCGCGAGCGGCAACTGCTTACGGCCCCGATTGCATGCAAAACCCGCTCCCCGGTATCCAGCCCGGATCGCGGCCGATGAACGAGGATTGCCTGACGCTCAACGTCTGGACGCCAAAGCCCGCCAAGGGCGCGAAGCTGCCGGTGATGGTCTGGATTCATGGTGGCGGCTTCGTCGGAGGTTCGGGGACGCTGCCCGAAACCGACGGCGCCCTGCTCGCCAAACGCGATGTCGTGATCGTCAGCTTCAACTACCGCCTAGGCCGCTTCGGCTTCTTCGCGCACCCCGCGTTGGGCAACGACGGCAATTGGGGGCTGATGGACCAGGTCGCGGCGCTCAAATGGGTTCAGCGCAATATCGCATCCTTCGGCGGCGATCCGGCAAAGGTCACGATCTTCGGCGAGAGCGCCGGCGGTGAATCGGTCTCGCGCCTGATGGCATCGCCCGCCGCGAAGGGGCTATTCGCACGCGCGATCGTCGCTTCGGGCGGCGGCCGCGACGACTGGCCGACGCTGGCCGAAGCGCAGGCAAAGGGGCAGGTCTTCGGCACGCGTGCAGGCGCGGCCGACACTGCGGCGTTGCGCGCGCTCCCGGCCGACAAGATACTCGGCAGCCTCGCGCTGATGAGCAAGGAGGAGGACCGCTATTCGGGGCCGATGACCGACGGAACGATCGTCCCCGCGGGCGCCGAGACCATCTTCGCCGCGGGCAAGCAGGCGCGCATTCCCTATATCATCGGCAGCAACGACGACGAGCTCGGTTTCATCCCCGCGCCGTTCCGCGCAATGGTCAATGGCCCTGTCGAAAAGGCGCTGGGCGCCGCCGCCGCGACCGTGAAATCCGCTTATGCGAGCGAAGACGAGGCGAACCGGCGTCTCGGCGGCGACGCGATATTCGCCGAACCGGCGCTTGCTTTCGGCCTGTGGCAAGCGCGCGCCGCCGCGCCGACCTTCCTCTATCGTTTCGGCTATGTTGCCGAAGGGCAGCGCAAGCCCGATGTCGGCGCGGTCCATGCGTCGGACGTCGCGTTCCAGTTCGGTAACCTGCCTGCCGATGCCACCGCCGCGGACCGTGCGGCGGCGAAACAGCTTGGCGACTATTGGACCAATTTCGCGAAGACCGGCGATCCGAACGGAAACGGATCGCCCGTCTGGTCGCGGCTCGACCCCGCGGCGCCGCGGCTGCTGTCGATGGGTATCGAGACAACCGCAATGGCGTCCGCAACCACGCCCGCACTCACTGCCATCGCCGCTGCACGGAACGAAAAGAAATGAAAGCCATGACCATGCGCCTCTCTGCCGTCATCGCCGGCGCACTCGCTATCGTTGCGATCCCCGCCTGCGCGTGGGAGGTGATCCGCCTGTCGACAGACCCGGTGCCTGCGACCTCGAAGGAAGTGCGCGAGACCGGGCCTTTCGGCACGATCGTGCGCAACGTGTCCGACGCTACGCTGACTCCCTATGTCGCCGACAAGCCCAACGGCACCGCGGTGATCGTCGCGCCCGGCGGCGGCTTTCATATGCTGTCGATCGACAATGAAGGTGAGGCGGTCGCCAAATGGCTGAACAGCCAGGGCGTGACGGCGTTCGTACTCAAATATCGACTACTCGAAACCGGCGCCGATTTTCCGCTCCAGATGATGCGCTACCTCGCCAATCTTCCTTCGTTGCGCACCGCGGTCGAACCGCTGCGCCCGCTCGCAACCGCTGACAGCGAGAATGCGGTGAAGTGGGTGCGCAAGAACGCCGCCCGCTATGGTATCAAACCCAACCGCGTCGGGCTGATGGGTTTTTCGGCGGGCGGCGCGGTGACGGTGTGGACGCTGGCGGCGAACCAGCCCGCCAGCCGTCCCGATTTCGCGATCGCCATCTATCCCGGTCTGCTCCCCGATACGATTGCAGTGCCGAAGAAGGCGCCGCCGCTGTTCGTCGCGGCAGCGAAGGACGACAAGCTGGCTTATGACGACAGCGTCCGCCTTGCGGCGGCGTGGAAGGCGGCGGGCGCGAGCAGCATGATCGTCACTTATGAGAGCGGAGGCCATGGTTTCGGCATGAAGAAAAGCGGCAAAGCGAGCGACGCATGGACCGACGCGATGTCCGAGTGGATGCGCGGTCGGGGACTGACCGGCAAATGAGGGCCGCATCGCTCCTGCTGCTCGCCGGCGGATCACTGCTCGCGGGCTGCACCGCGAACGAACCCGCACCCGCACCGATGCTTGCTGTGCAAAAGGTCGGGAGCTGCGAAGCGCTGACCGGCATGGCGTTGAAGGATGGCAAGGTTGACGCCGCGACCTCGCTCGCGGGTGGCGCGATGGTCAATCTGGAGGCCGGCAAGCCCGGCCTTCCTGCGCCCGCCGCCTTTTGCCGCGTGCAGGCGACATTGTCGCCGGTGCTGGGGTCGTCGATCAAGGTCGAGGTCTGGCTGCCCGAACGTACTGGCTGGAATGGCAAGCTGCTCGGCGCAGGCAATGGCGGGTTCGGGGCGAACATGCTGCTGCCGTCGCTGCTGATGCGCGGCGCGGTGCAAAAGGGCTATGCCGCGGTCGGCACCGACATGGGGCATTTCAGCGAAGCCGATGTCGACGCGAGCTGGGCGCTGAACGCGCCTGAAAAGATCCGCGACTATGGCTGGCGCGCCAATCATGTCGGCGCCGAGACCGCCAAGCAGATGATCGCGGCCTTTTATGAAGGCCCGCTCGCCGCGAGCTATTTCCACGGCTGTTCGGACGGCGGTCGGCAGGCGCTGACCCTCGCACAGCGTTACCCCGCCGATTATGACGCGATCATCGCGGGCGCGCCGGCGATGCCGTGGACGCGCATGGCGAGCGCCTTTGCGAACAATGCCGTCGCCGCGAACAAGCCCGGTGGCGACCTGCCGATGGCGAAGCTCAAATTGCTCCAGGCGGCATCGCTCGGCCAATGCGACGGGCTCGACGGGGTGAAGGATGGCGTGATCGACGATCCGCGCGCATGTCATTTCGATCCCGCGAAGCTCGCCTGCAAGGGCGGCGAGGGTGCTGATTGTCTGACGCCTGGCGAAGTCGCGACCGCGAAACTCTTTTACGAAGGTCCGAAGAGCGCCGACGGCAAGAGCTTCTTCCCAGGCTTCGCGCCGGGCGCCGAGGCTGAAGCGGGCACCTGGTCGCAGTGGCTGACCGGCAAGACGTCGCAGCATGTGAAGTTTGGCACCGCCTTCTTCCGCTATTTCGTGCACGCCAATCCCGACTGGCAGCTCTCAGACTTCAACCTCGAGCGCGACTATGCGCTCGCGAAGGCGCGTGTTGGCGGCGATCTCGATGCCGACCGCACCGATCTCGGCGCTTTCTACAAGCGCGGCGGCAAGCTGATCCTTTATCATGGCTGGAACGACGCGGGGATCCCAGCTCAGAACACCGTTGATTATTACGAGCGTCTGGTGGCGGCGAACCCGCGCGCCGCGGCGACTTCGGTGCGCTTGTTCATGGTGCCCGGCATGTCGCACTGCCTTGCTGGCCCCGGACCGAACAATTTCGATCCGCTAAGTGCGCTCGATGGCTGGCGGCAGGGCGGGCCCGCGCCCGAGCGGATCATCGCGACGAAATATGACAACGACCTGTTCGCCTACATCGGCTTGCCCGCAAAGGCCGGGCGGACGCGGCCGCTCTGTGCATTCCCGAAGGTAGCAAAGTGGGACGGCAAGGGTTCTACCGATGAAGCCGCGAGCTTCGCGTGTGAGGCACCCGGAAAATGACGAGTCATGTGACAGGCGCAAGCGAACCGCCGCTGATCGAGCATACGATCGGTGAGGCGTTAGCGCGAGCCGCCGAGCGTTGGGGGGCAAGCGATGCGCTCGTGTCTGTAGAGCAGGGCATTCGCTGGAGTTTCGCGGAACTGCTCGAACGATCCGACGCATTCGCTGCGGGGCTGCTTGCGCTTGGCCTTAATCCCGGCGACCGGATCGGCATCTGGGCACCCAATTGCGCCGAATGGACGCTGACCCAGTTCGCTGCCGCACGCGCGGGGCTGATCCTCGTCACGATCAACCCTGCGTATCGCCTGTCCGAGGTCGAATATACGATCAACAAGGTTGGCCTGTCGGCACTCGTTGCGACGAGCAGCTTCAAGACGAGCGACTATCCGGCGATGATCGAGGAACTCGCGCCCGAAGTCACCGCAAGCACCCCCGGCCGGCTTTGCGCCGAACGTCTGCCGGCCCTGCGCTCGCTCATCCTCACAGGCGCGGATGCGCGTGCCGGATGGCTGCGCTTCGATGACGTCGCCGATCGCGGGACGGATGCAGAGCGTCAGCGCCTTGCTGCCATCGGTCCGACGCTCGATCCGAACGATGCGATCAATATTCAGTTCACGAGCGGCACGACCGGCCTGCCCAAAGGCGCGACGCTCAGCCACCGCAACATCCTCAACAACGGCTATTTCGTCGGCCGGACGCAGGGGCTGGGCGAGGGCGGCCGCATCTGCATCCCGGTGCCGCTCTATCACTGCTTCGGCATGGTGATGGGCAATCTCGCCAGCATCACCCACGGCGCGGCGATGGTCTATCCGTCGGAGGGTTTCGATCCCGAAGCGGTGCTGCGCGCGGTCGAGGCCGAGCGCTGCACGTCGCTTTACGGCGTCCCGACGATGTTCATCGCGGTGCTAGCGCATCCCGATTTCGACAAATTCGACGTCTCGTCGCTGCGCACGGGCTGCATGGCCGGCGCGATCTGTCCCGAACCGCTGATGCGGCAGGTCGTCGAGCGGCTCAACATGCGCGATATCACGATCGCTTACGGGATGACCGAAACCAGCCCGGTGAGCTTCCAGACCGCGCCCGACGATCCGTTCGAGCGCCGCGTCGGATCGATCGGCCGAGTGCAGCCGCACCTCGAATGCAAGATCGTCGATGTCGAAGGCAACATCGTCCCCTTGGGCGAACCCGGCGAACTCTGCACGCGCGGCTATTCGGTGATGATCGGCTATTGGGATGAACCCGAGCGTACGGCGGACTCGATTGATGGGGACGGCTGGATGCGCTCGGGCGACCTCGCGACGATCGATGCCGAAGGTTACGGCAATATCGTCGGCCGCCTCAAAGACATGGTGATCCGCGGCGGCGAGAATATCTATCCGCGCGAGGTCGAGGATTATCTCTATCGCCACCCCGCGGTCGAGGATGTGGCGGTGGTCGGCATTCCCGACGAACGCATGGGCGAGGAGCTGTGCGCGTGGGTGCGGTTGAAGCCCGGCGCCAGCGCGAGCGCGGACGATATGCGCGCGTTCTGCCGCGGCCAGATCGCCCACTATAAAGTCCCGCGCTACGTGCGTATCGTTGGCGAATTCCCCACCACGGTGACGGGGAAGGTCCAGAAATATCTGATCAGAGAAGCGATGGTCGCCGATCTTCAAAAGGAAGAAATAGAATGAGAACTGCCATGTTTGTTGCGGCACTGATGGCCGCCGTCCCCGCGTTCGCCCAGGGCACCACCGAACCGGCACCGGTTCCCGCGCCCACTGCGCCCGCGAGCGATGCCAAGTTCAACCTCGACACCCCGCTGCAGGACATCGTCGCCGACGAAAAGGGCAAGGCGGTAATCGAAAAGCATTTCCCCGGCATGATCGCGCTGCCCGAGTATGAGATGTTCAAGGCGATCAGCCTGACGCAGCTCCAGCCCTATTCGAACGGCAAAATAACCGACGAGATGCTGGCCGCGACCGCCAAGGATCTGGCGGAGATCAAGTGATGAAGAGCCGGACAGCCTATCTGGCGGCAACATTGCTGCCTTCCACGGTGGCGCTGTCCGGCGCACAGGCACAGGATATGATCTACAAGGACAAAGCCGCGCCTCTCGAAGCGCGCGTCAACGACCTGATGGGGCGGTTGACGCTCGACGAGAAAATCCTGCTGCTTGCCGGTGAAAGCTCGATGACGCTGAACCCGATCGAACGGCTCGGCATCCCCTCGATCCGCATGACCGATGGGCCGACCGGCGTACGCTCGCCCGAGGGCAAGCCCGCGACGGTCTTTCCCGTCGGTGTCGCGATGGCGGCGACGTGGAACCCCGACCTCACGGCAAAGGTCGGCGCGGCGATCGGTAAGGAAACGCTCGCGCACGGTGCCGACGTGCTGCTCGCGCCGACGGTCAACATCGTGCGCACCCCTCGCTGGGGCCGCAATTTCGAAACCTACTCCGAGGATCCGTATCTCGCCGGCCAGATCGGGCTCGGCTATGTGAAGGGGGCGCAGAGCGCGGGTATCGGCGTGTCGCTCAAGCATTTCGCTGCAAATAATCAGGAAACCAACCGCTTCATCGTCGATTCCGTGGTCGATCCCCGCACGCTGCGCGAAATCTATCTCCCGGCGTTCGAGACGGTGATCAAACAGGGTGATCCCTGGTCGGTGATGGCGTCGTACAACAAGATCAACGGCACCCATGCGGCCGAGAACCGCTGGTTGCTCACTGACCTGCTCAAGACCGAGTGGGGCTATGAGGGCTTTGTCGTGTCCGACTGGGGTGCGGTCCACTCGACCGCGACGACCGTCAACGCCGGCATGGACCTCGAAATGCCGGGCCCCCCGAATCATTTCGGTCCCAAGCTCAAGAAAGCCGTCGAAGAAGGCAAGGTCACGACCGTGCAGCTCGACGACAATGCCCGTCGCATGGTGCGGCTGATCGTGCGTAGCGGCGCGATCGAACGCGGTATCGCCCGCCCGATCGCCGAAACCACCCCGCGCAACGCCGCTCTGGCGCAAAGCGCAGCCGAGGAAGCGATAGTCCTGCTCAAGAACAGCGGCGTCCTGCCGCTCCCGTCGTCGATCAAATCGCTCGCGGTGATCGGCCCCAACGCCGATGTCGTGCGCATCCAGGGTGGTGGCAGCTCGGCCGTCGTGCCGTTCGAGACGAGCACGCCGCTAGCGGCGCTGAAGGCCGCGCTGCCCGGCGTGGAGATCGATTACGCTCGCGGCGTCGACAATGAAGAGACGCCGCCGGGTGCAAACCCCAAACTGTTCAGCCCCAGTTCCGACCGCAGCGTCACCGGCCTCGCGGCAACCTATTACGCCAACGCCGATATGAGCGGTGAGCCCGTGAAGCGCGAAACCGCGACCAGCTTCCTGAAACGGATCAGCGGCAATATCGCCGGGCCGCAGGTGACGGGTTATGCGGCGTTTCGCTGGGAAGGGCTATTCTGGCCCGACAAAAGCGGCACATATGAATTCAGCACGCGCGGCACCGGCAATGCGACGATCACCCTCGACGGCAAGACCGTGCTTAGCAAGGCGAGCGCGTCGAAGCCCGACATTCGCGACGTGCTCGGCTTCCCGATCCCTCGGCGCACCGTGTCAGTCGAACTCGAGGCTGGACGCAGCTATCCGATCCGTGTCGACTATGTGAACGGCCAAACGCCATATGAATATCTGAGCTTCGGAATCCGTGAGCCCCTTCCTTCGTTCGACGAAGCGGTCGCGGCGGCCCGCAGTGCCGATGCCGCGGTAGTGTTCGTGGGCTCGTCGTCGACGACCGAGGGCGAAGGCTATGACCGCACATCGCTCGACCTGCCGGGCGACCAGAACAAGCTCGTCGAAGCGATCATCGCCGCCAATCCGAAGACCGCCGTCGTCGTCAATGCCGGCGCGGCGATGACGATGCCCTGGTCCGACAAGGCACCCGCGATCGTCGACATGTGGCTGCCGGGCGAGGGCGGTGCGGCGGCGCTTGCGAACGTCCTGATCGGCAAGGTCAATCCGTCGGGCAAGTTGCCGGTGACCATTCCCGCGCGTACCGAAGACGACAGCATCAATCTCAAGGGGGCGAAGACGCCCTATTCGGAAGGGCTGCTCGTGGGGTACCGCGGCTATTTCGCAAAGGGCGTCAAGCCGCTCTTCGCTTTCGGTCACGGGCTCAGCTACACGAGTTTCGCCTTTTCGGGCCTCTCTGCTCCCGCGCGGATCAAGGGCGGAGATGCGGTGCCCGTGCGGGTAACGCTGCGCAATACAGGCAAGCGCGCGGGCAAAGAGGTGGTGCAAATCTATGTCGCGCCCGTCGCGCCAGCCGTCGGCGAGCCACCGATCGCGCTGCGCGGTTTCGCAAAGGTCGAACTCGCTCCGAAGGCCCGCCGGACCGTCACTATCACGCTCGATCCTCGCGCATTTTCGCAGTTCGATCCGGCAGCCGGGCAGTGGAAGGTGATGCCGGGACAATATCGGATTCTGGCCGGGTCTTCATCGGTCGATATCCGCGAGGCGCGCGAGGTCGAGGTGGTTTTCGATTGAAGACGTAAGTAACGTTGGACGGGAGGTTCTCGCCCTTCCAAGCATATTCCTTCATCCGCTGGGCATATCGGTGATCATAGGCGCGCGGCCATGACAGGTGATATGCCGCCGGAATGATTGCTGCAGAACAATATGGTGCGCCCATCGAAATCGATGGTGGCGCGATCCGCGGCCGCATCGATGGTGCGGTTATGCGCTTCCTCGGCATTCCCTATGCCGCGCCGCCCGCGCGTTTCGAACTTCCCCGTCCGCCGCTTTCGTGGGAGGGCGTGCGCGATATGGATAATCCGGGCCCCGCGGCGCCGCACCGGATCAAGCCTTTTCCCATGGTCGACCCCACGCCGCTCGTCGGTCCGGGCAGCGATGGCAGCGATGGCGACTATCTTCGGCTCAATGTCTGGGCGCCAAAAGATGCCAGCGCGGCGCCGGTGATGGTCTTCATTCACGGCGGCGGCTTCGTCGGTGGCTGCAAGGATGCGTCGGTTCACGACGGCAGCGCTTTTGCCGCATCGGGTATCGTGTGCGTCGCGATCAATTATCGCATGGGGATCGACGGCTTCCTTCCCGTGCCCGGCGCGCCAACCAATCTGGGCCTGCGCGACATGCTGTTCGCGCTCGAATGGGTGCAGCGCAATATAGCGAGTTTCGGGGGTGATCCCGCCAACATCACCGTCTTTGGCGAGAGCGCGGGGGCGATGGCGATCGCCGACCTCGTCACCTCGCCGCTCGCGAAGGGCCTGTTTGCGCGCGCGATCATCCAGAGCGGGCATGGGGCGATGGTGCGCGAGATCGCGGTGGCGCAGCGCTTGGTGCGGAAGTTGGCGAAGGTGCTGCGTATCGCGCCCGATATCGACGGATTTCGTGGGGTTTCGCACGCCGCGGCGATGGATGCGATCGACAAGGTGGCGAAGCCGTGGGCGGTGGATTTGCGCGGGAAAGACGGGCGCGAGCCGGTCTATGGGATCAGTCGATTCATCCCGGTCTATGGCGACGATGTGCTGCCCGAAAAGCCGATCGACGCGCTTCGCAAAGGGGCCGGCCGCGAGGTGGAAGTTGTCATCGGCACCAATGCCGAGGAGATGAACCTCTATTTCGTGCCCACGGGGGTCCGCAAAAAGATCGGCGGGCTGCTCGCGCGCTGGCTGCTCGGGCGGTCGCATCCGCAGGCGACGGCGGTGCTGAAGGCTTATGGCTATAAGCAGAAGGGCGTGCGGCCGGGCGAGGCGCTGACCGATGCGATGAACGACCTCGTCTTCCGCTGGCCGGCACGGCAATATGCCGCGGCGCATCAGGGCAAGACGTGGATGTACGAGTTCGACTGGCGCTCGCCCGCGTGCGACGGCGAGCTTGGCGCGTGCCACGGGATCGAGATGCCGTTCGTGTTCAAGACGCTGGCGACCGTCACCGGGCCGCGCGGGCTTGCGGGGCTCGACCCGCCGCAGGCGCTGGCCGACCGGGTGCACGATCTGTGGGCCGGTTTCGCGCGGACGGGCGCGATGCCCTGGCCCGAGTTCGGGGCGTACCGGATGGTGTATCAGATGACGCGCGGCGAGGCGCTGCACGAGCCCGTGATGCCCGCCGCGGCCTTCGTTCCGGAGTAAGCCCTATGTATCTCGAAAAGCTGCGCCTCGATGGGCGCACCGCCTTTGTCACCGGCGGCGCGCAGGGCATCGGCTTTGCGACCGCCGAAGCGCTCGCCGAAGCCGGCGCGACGGTGACGATTGCTGACAGGGACGCCGCCGCGCTCGAAAGCGCGGTCGCCGATCTCGCTGCCAAGGGCTATGTCGTCTTTGCAGAGGCGCTCGACGTTACCGACAGTGCCGCGGTCGATGCCGCCGCCGCCGCGATGCTCGCGCGTGATGGCCGGATCGACATCCTCGTCAACAACGCCGGGATCGCGCGCAGCGAGACGGCGGCCGAGGATGTCGCCGACGAGCATTGGCTGAACGTGCTCGACGTCAATTTGAACGGCAGCTTCTGGTGCGCGCGCGCCTTCGGCCGGCACATGCTCGCGGCGGGGCAGGGGAGCATCGTCAACGTCGGGTCGATGTCGGGCTTCATCGTCAACCGCCCGCAGCCGCAAAGTTATTACAATGCATCGAAGGCGGCGGTGCATCAGCTCACCAAGAGCCTTGCCGCCGAATGGGCAGGGCGCGGCGTGCGCGTCAATGCGGTCGCACCGACCTATATCGCGACGCCGCTCAACGCCTTCGCCGACAAACAGGGCGAGATGTATCGCCGCTGGATCGACGGCACGCCGCAGGCGCGGCTGGGCGAGCCCGAGGAGGTTGCGTCGGTGATCCTGTTCCTCGCATCGGACATGGCGAGCCTGATGACGGGCAGCATCGTGCTGGCCGACGGCGGGTATAGCTGCTGGTAGCGCAGCACGTTCAAAACATCGTCATTGCGAGCGAAGCGAAGCAATCCAGAGCGGTTTACGCACACTCTGGATTGCTTCGCTTCGCTCGCAATGACGGAATGCCAAGGTTTACCCATCCGGCAAACCCAGTCTGCGGATCGGCATAATGTGCAGACCTTTCATATAGGTCTAAAAGCTGTCATATAGGTTCCTACGGGCGGCCGAGACCGCCGTTTTTGGGGATGCCTGATGACCAAGTTCCGATTTGCCGCCGTTTCTACGCTTGTCCTGGCCGCCACTTTGGGCGCCGCGCCGGTTTTTGCGCAGGATAGTGCAGCCACGCCCGTTGCCGCCGAAAGCGAGGATGACGGCACGATCGTCGTGACCGCGCGCAAGCGCGAAGAGACGCTGAACGATGTTCCGATCGCCGCGACCGCGATCACCGGCGACACGTTGACCGCGCGCGGGTTCAACTCGGTGCGCGAAGCCGCGGTGCTCTCGCCCGGCCTCAATATCAACAGCGACGGCACCGGCCGCGCCTTTGTCTCGATCCGCGGCGTCGGTGTGACGCTGGTGCAGAGCGTGCAACCGGGCGTCGGCCTGTTCATCGACGGCATTTACCAGCCGAACACGGCGTATCTGAACAACCCGTTGGTCGATGTCGAGCGCATCGAAGTGCTACGCGGGCCGCAGGGCACGCTGTACGGCAAGAACACGATGGGCGGCGCGATCAACGTCATCACGCGCCAGCCGACCAACGACCTCGAAGTGCGCGCGAACGGCAGCTACGCGGGGCCCGATGACAGCTGGTCGGTATCGGGATCGGTATCGGGTCCGATCATCGAGGATGTGCTGGCGTTTCGCATCGGTGCTGCGCATCGTCAGCAGGACGGTTTCCTTCGGAACACCGTGGTCGGCGGCAACGCCAATCCGTTCAACACCGATTCGATCAACGCGACGCTGCGCCTGACCCCGTCGAGCGGTTTCTCGCTGACGGTCAAAGGCTATTATGACTGGGTCGATGGGGTGAACACGCCTTACTCGCGCGTCACCGGGCCCACCGATTATTCGCGTGACGTTCAGTTCAACACGATCAACCGCGTTTCATATAAATATCGCGGTCTCAACGCGCGCGCCGAGGCCGATCTTGGCGGCGGGTCGAAGCTCAGCGTGATCGGCGCCTATGACATGCGCAACGGCTTTACCCCCGATGGCGAGGGCGACTTCGGTCCGACCGATACCGTGCGGACGATTGCGCGCGACAGCCTGCGCACGATGACGCTGGAGTCGCGGCTCGACAGCGAATGGTCGGACCAGTTCTCGACTTTGTTCGGCGTCTTCTATTCGAACGAAATGGTGCAGGCGCGCGGTCAGGACACGATCCGCCTGACGCATCCGGTGCTGGGGCCGGTTTCGATCCTGCGCACCACGAGCGTGAAGAATGTCGGTGACACCTATGCGGCCTTCGGCACGCTCTTCTTCAAGCCCAGCCTCGACTGGGAAATCGCCGCGGGCGTGCGCTTCGACCATGAAAGCCGGACCGCGAACGGCTCGGTCGTCACCGCGACAACCACCGTGCTCGGCACCGCGACCGCGGGCGGCATCGTCCCGACCGCGAAGATCAAGTCCGACGAATGGCAGCCCAAGCTGTCGATCACGCGCAAATGGACCCCCGACCTGATGACCTATGTCTCGGTCGCGCGCGGTTATCGCGGCGGCGGCTTCAACGCGCCGACCGCGCCGACGCGGACGTACAAGGGGGATTCGGCGTGGACTTATGAAGCCGGCGCTAAATATGCGGCGCCGGGGATGAGCCTGTCGGGCACCGTCTTCTATAGCGATTACAAGGATTATATCGGCCTCAACTCGATCGCCCCGGCGCTCGGCGGCGGGCTTGTCACCGTCGACCTCAACACGGGCGATGTCGAAAGCTATGGCGTCGAACTCGAAGCGATGGTCCGTCCGGTGCAGGCGTGGACGCTGCGCGGCGGTTTTACCTGGATGCACGCGCGCATCACCGACGCGTCGGCCTATACCGCGACCACGGGCCGCCTGCTCTCGTCCGACCGGCTAACCTTCCAGCCCGACTGGACCGCGAGCTTTTCTAGCGACTATCGGATCGAGACGGGCGGCGACAGCGACCTGACGCTGAGCGCCGGACTGGTCGGGAAGGGCAAGCGGCTCGCCGCGACGCTCAACCAGACGACGCCGACCTTCCTCGACAGCTATTGGTTGACCAATGCGTCGATCGCGTACCGCACCGGCCCGGTCGAGGTCGCGCTGTTCGCGAACAACATCTTCAACACCGAATATTTCGAATCCTATATCGAACAGACGACGCTGGCGCTCGCGGGCCTGCCGGCCTCCGACCTCGGTATCACCGGCGACCGCCGCCGTTATGGCGTGCGCGCAAGCCTGAAGTTCTGACCATGGCGGGAACGGAGCATCCGGGGGGGCGCAAACCGCTTTCCGCCGACCTGGTGGGCGCGCTGGAAGCACGGTTCGGTGACCGTTTCCAACGCGGCCAGGCGGTGCTCGGGCAGCATGGATCGAGCGAGTCCCATTTCGCTCCCGTGCTGCCCGACGCTGTCGTCTTTGCCCATTCGACCGACGATGTCGTCGCGCTGGTGACGCTGTGTTCGGCCGCCGACATCCCGATCGTCCCGTTCGGCGCGGGGACGTCGATCGAGGGCAATGCACTCGCGGTCAACGGCGGCATCTCGCTCGACATGAGCCAGATGGACAAGGTGATCGCGGTGAACGCCGAGGATTTCGACTGCGTCGTTCAGCCCGGGGTGCGCCGCGAGGAACTCAATGTGCATCTCCGCGATCAGGGGCTGTTCTTCCCGATCGATCCCGGCGCCAATGCGACGATCGGCGGCATGGCGTCGACCCGCGCGTCGGGCACCAACGCGGTGCGCTATGGCACGATGAAGGATGCGGTGCTCAGCCTGCAAATCGTGACGCCGCAGGGCAAGGTGATCCGCACCGCGCGCCGCGCGCGCAAATCGGCGGCGGGCTATGATCTGACCCGCCTCTATGTCGGCTCCGAAGGCACGCTCGGTATCATCACCGAAGTCACGCTGCGTTTGCATCCGGTTCCCGATACGATCTCGGCGGCAGTGTGCAGCTTCGACACGCTGGGCGGCGCGGTCGATACCGTTGTCCAGTCGATCCAGTGCGCGGTGCCGCTCGCGCGCGTCGAGATCCTCGACAAGAAACAGATGGTGGCGGTCAACCGTTGGTCGAAGCTCGACTATCCCGAGGCGCCGACGCTCTTCTTCGAATTCCACGGCAGCGCCGCCAATGTCGCCGAACAGGTCGAGACGGTGAAGGCGCTCGCCGAAGCGAATGGCGGCAGCGCATTCAGCTGGTCGAACCTGCCCGAGGAGCGCACCAAGCTGTGGCGCGCGCGGCACGAGGCCTATTATGCCGCGGTCAACATGCGCGCGGGCGCGATCGGCTGGGCGACCGACGTCTGCGTGCCGATCAGCCGCCTCGCCGAATGCATCGCCGAAACCTATGTCGATCTCGACGCGGCGACCGTCCCCGCGACGATCCTCGGTCATGTCGGCGACGGCAATTTCCACGTCATCTTCTCGATCGACCCCGACGCGCCCGAAGAAATGGCGGAAGTCGAGGCGATCAACGCGCGGATCGTCGAGCGGGCGCTCGCGATGGACGGAACGTGCACCGGCGAACATGGCATCGGCATCGGCAAGCAGGAATGGCTCGTCGCCGAGCTCGGCGATGCGGTCGAACAGATGCGGATGATCAAGCGCGCGCTCGATCCCCAGAATCTGCTCAACCCCGGCAAGATTTTCACTCTCTGATGGCGACGCAGGCTGAACCGCTCGCCATTCCGACGCCGCGCCTGACCGCGCCGGCGACGCTCGTCCCGCTGCTGTTGCTCGCGCTGGTGACGACGATGGGTTTCACCGCGCTCGGCAGCTTCGGGACGATCCAGGAAAGCGCCAAGGCCGAACTCGCGCTTAGCGACGATGCGCTTGCGTTGATCCAGGGGCTGGGTGCCGCGGTGCCGATGGTACTCTTCTCGATCCCGATCGGCATCCTCGTCGATCGTCGCAACCGCGTGCGGCTGACGATCGGGCTGGCGCTGCTGTGGACGCTCGGCACCTTGCTCACTGCCTTCGCGCCGAGCGCGGGGCTGCTCACCGCGGCGCGCATGCTTGTCGGCATCGGCTCGACCGGGTCGCTCACCGCGGCGCTCTCGCTCTGCGCCGATTTCTGCGCCCCCGAACAGCGCGGCCGCGCAATGCTGATCGTCAATCTCGGCAAGGCGCTGGGGGTCGCGCTCGGCTTTGCGCTGACCGGCTGGCTGTTCGGCCTGCTCGCCGATTTTTCGGCGCCGGACTGGCTCGCGGGGCTCGCGCCCTGGCGCGGCGCGCATGTGCTGCTCGCCGCGATCAGCGCGCTCTGCCTGCTGCCCCTGCTGTTCCTGCGCGAACCCGAACGGCGCGAGGTCGAGGCGAGCCCCGACGCGCCCTTCCGTATCGTCGCCGCCGAACTCTGGGCGCGCCGCGCATTCCTCGGCCCGCTCTTTGCGGGACAGGTCGCGGTCGTGATGGCCGATGTCGCCGCGACTGTGTGGGTCGCCCCGGTGCTGTCGCGCGATTTCGGGCTCCAGCCGCAGCAATTCGCGAGCTGGGTCGGTGCGCTGATGTTCGGCACCGGCGTTGCGGGCGCGGTGCTCGGCGGGATTTCGGCCGATCTTGGACAGAAAAGCCGCCGGCGCGGGGGCATCTTGCTCGGCGCTGTGATCGCGGCGGGGATCGGCGTGCCGGCCGCGCTGTTCCCGCTGATGCCCAGCGTGGCGGGCCTTGCCGTGGCGCTCGGCGTGATGTCGATGTGCGGCGCGGTGACGGGGCTCGTCGTGTCGGTTGCGCTGACGGTGCTGTTGCCCAACGAGCTGCGCGGCTTCTGCATCGGCGCGTTCATCGCGATCGCCGGACTGATCGGCTTCGGCCTCGCGCCGTGGGTGGTGACGCGCGTCAGCGCGCTGATGGGCGGCGAGGCGATGCTGGCGGAGGCGCTCGCGCTGGTCGGGGTTATCGTCAGCGGGCTGTCCTTCTTCGCCTTCCTGCTTGCCATGCGGCGCGCGCCCGAACCTGTAAGATAGCTGTTGCCAAAGCTGTAAGATAGGTCTACGCAGGGATCAGGGAGAGTCGTGCCATGCCGTCAAAACATCCTGTGATCGTGTCGCCCGAAATGACGACCTATATCGGCCGCGGCTCGTGCGACCGGCTGCTGTTGCCGCCCGATGCGCTGCTCCTCGGCTTTGGCGATATCGGCGAGCCCGTCGTCCGCACATTGACCTTTCGCGAACTTGAGGCCGAGGGGCATTTGCTCGTGTTTGCGGTGTCGCGCAGCGCATGCCGCCGCCTGTTCGGCGACCTGCCCGATGCCGACGCGCGCTGGTATCTGCCGTCGGACCTGCGCACGCTCGGCCAGTCGATCGTCGCGCCCGATTGCGACGAGGGTGCTGCCGACACGCTGCGCCTCGCGCGAAGCATCGAATTGCTCTGCCAATTCTTCGCTGCGCTCCGGGCGGGCGCGCTTGTTCCCGTCGACGGCCAGCCGAGCCTCACCGAAAGCGACATCGCGCGCATCGCCGCCGCACGGCGGATCGTCGACACGCGGTGGCACGAGAAATTGACGATCGACGATATCGCCAAGAGCTGCGGCATCAACCGCGACAAGCTGACGCGCGGGTTTCGCGAACTCTATCAATGCAGCGTCGCCGAGGCGCTGAGCGAGCGGCGGCTGCGCCAGGCGCGGCAGATGCTCGCGGCGAGCGACCTGCCGGTGGCGAGCATCGGCTATCGCTGCGGCTATCTCAACAACGCCAGCTTCACGCGCGCCTTCTCGCGCCGCTTCGGCATGGCGCCGACCGTGATGCGCCGCGTCGGGGTGGCGGCATGAGCGGGATGCTCGACCCCGGCGCACGCGGCTCGCTCGTCGAGCGCGCGGTCGAATCGGTGCGCGACTTCATCCGCGTGAACGACCTCAAGGTCGGCGACACGCTGCCGGGCGAGGGGAGCTTTGCGACGCAGCTGGGCGTGAGCCGTCCGGTGATGCGCGAGGCGTTCGGCGCGCTCGCGGCCCTGCGCCTCGTCGACGTCGGCAACGGGCGCAAGCCGCGCGTCGGCGCGATCGACGGGTCGGTGATGGCGGCGTCGATGGGGCATGCGGTCAATACCGCGCAGGTGTCGCTCGCCGACGTGTGGGAGGTGCGCCGCACGCTCGAACTGCGCACCGCCGAACTCGCGGCGATCAATCGCACCGACGAACAGGCGCGCGCGATCCTGACCGCCGCGCATGGCCTGTCGGTCGAGCATGACGAGGCGGCGCGGACCGCGGCCGACACGATCTTTCACCAGACGATTGCCGAGGCGAGCGGCAATCAGCTGTTTCACCAGATCGTGCGCTCGTTCGAACAGCTGATGGCGGCGGCGATCCCGCGCGCCTGGGCCGGACGGACGACGCACGAGGAACGCGACGAGACGCTCGCGCTGCACCGCGAGGTTGCCGAAGCGATTTCGGAGCGCGATCCGGCGCGTGCGCGCGCGGCGATGGAGAGCCATTTCAACAATTCGATCGGCGAGATGCTGAAGGACCAATATTAGGTGCTCGCGGGGGTCGAACTCGGCGGGACCAAATGCATCTGCATATTGGGGAGCGGCCCCGACGACATTCGCGATCAGGTCGCGGTGCCGACGACGACGCCCGATGAAACGCTGGGCGCCATTGCCGCGATCCTTGGCGGCTGGGATTTTCGCGCGCTCGGGATCGCGGGTTTCGGACCGTTGCAGCTCGACCCGGCGGCGCCCGATTATGGCTGCGTCGTCAATTCGCCCAAAAGGTCATGGAACGGCGCCAACCTGTTGATGCTTGCGGGCGACAAGCCCTGCACGCTCGATACCGACGTCAATGGCGCCGCGCTGGCCGAGGGGCATTGGGGGGCGGCGCAGGGTCTCGATAGCTGGGCCTATATCACCGTGGGCACGGGGATCGGCGTCGGCTCGATTTCGGGACGGCAACCGCTGCGCGGCCTCGCGCATAGCGAGGCCGGTCACCAACGCGTGCCGCGCCTGACCGATGATCGTTTCGCCGGAATTTGCGCCTTTCACGGCGATTGCGTCGAAGGCATGGCCAGCGGCCCCGCCATCGAGGCGCGCGCCAATCGAAAGGGCTCCGACGTCGCGCCGGATGACCCGGCATGGGGCTTTGCCGCGCATTCGGTCGCCATGCTCTGCCATAATCTGGTGCTGACCAGCCTGCCGCAGCGCATTCTGATCGGCGGCGGTGTTGCCACGGGCCAACCGCAGTTGCTCGGTGATATTCGCGCGCGCCTGATCGAAAGCCTCGCGGGCTATGCGGGGGCCGCGCTCGTTGCCGACGATATCGACAATTTCCTTCAGCCGCCGGGTCTGGGCTCGCGTGCCGGCCCGCTCGGCGCGCTTGCGCTCGCAAGGGGTGCTTCGTGCCCTGGATTGCTGGATCACGATCGAGAGTGAAACCTTCCATTCCGGGCTGTTCTGTTGATTTGATGTTGTCTCGCCCGGAAATGTCGCCCATTCCAGCATGATATGGCCGTGCTGCTTGCGAGAATGGATGCGATGCAATCGCGAAGGGCCATGAGGGCGCTGATGCAAAGAACAGGGGCGCGTGCGCTGCTCGCCGCGCTGATGGCGGGCGGGCTTTGTGCTTGCGCGCCGACGACGGCGTCCACCGCGCCGCGGTCCGCTGTTGCGGTGCCCGAACAATGGTTGGGCGACAACCCGGCGCCGATGATCGATGCCGCAAGATATTGGACCCTGTTGAAGGATCCGCTGGTCGATCGCTACGTCGAGCGGGCGCTCGAAAACAATCGGGATATCGCGCAGGCGACCGCGCGTCTGGCACAGGCGCGGGCGGGTGTGCGCGCCGCCCGCGCAGGTTTTTTCCCACAGATCGATGCGTCGGGGGGCGTCCGTCGCAATGTCGGCGACCTTGCCGATGACCGGCTGCAATTTTCGCTTGGTGCGGACGCGCAGTGGGAAATCGATCTGTTCGGCCGCATCCGCAGCGATGTCGCGGCCTCGCGCGCGGACCTGGCCGCAGCGGGTTATGGCCTGGCGGACCTGCGCCGGCTCCTCGCCGGCCAGGTTGCGCAAACGACGGTGTCGGCGCGTGCACTGGCCGTGCAACTCGCCATCGCGCGCGATACATTGGCGATACAGGACGAAAATCTGCAGATCGCACGCTGGCGGCTGCAGGCCGGTCTCGTGTCCAGCCTCGACGTCGAGCAGGCGGCGGCGCAGCGGGCGCAGACGGCGGCCAGCATTCCGGCGCTCGAACGCGATCTCGCGCAGGCCGCCAATACGATCTCGACGTTGATCGGCGAGCCGCCCGGCCCCGTTCGGGCGGCATTGGAAGTCGAGGCCGTGCCAATTCCCCTGCCACCCGAGACCGTCGGTCGCGATACGCCCGCGGCGGTCCTGCGTAGCCGGCCCGACGTGCGCCAAGCGGAGGCGGGCCTGCTCGCCGATACCGCGCGCATCGGGGTCGCGAGGGCACAATTGCTGCCGCTCGTGCGGCTGACCGGCAATATCGGAACCTCGTCGTTCGGGATCGGCAATCTGTTCGATGTCGTCACCGGCGGGCTTTTTGCGGGAGTCAGCCAGCTCATTTTCGATGGCGGCCGCGCGCGGGCGCAGGTCGAAGGCGCGGAGGCCGCGGCGCGAGCGTCGCTCGCGGCGTGGGAGCAGACGATCCTCGGCGCGCTTGAGGATGTCGAGAGCGCAAGCGTTGCCCTCGATGCCGCGCGCGAGCGCGTCCAGTTCTTCGGCACGGCGCTCGATGCCGCGAACAACGCCGCGCTGCTCGCGCGCAGCCAATATCAGGCGGGCCTGATCGATTTCCAGACGCTGCTGACCACCGAGAGCCAGCTGCTGAGCGCACGCAACGCGCGGGCCGCCAGCGAAGCCGAGCGTGCCAATGCATTTGTCGCACTCAACCAGGCCCTTGGCGGCGGATGGGATGCAGCGAATTTCGATCCGGACAGCTCCGGTCCGGACGGGAGGATGACAGAATGAACGACGCCGTCACCGAGGCGCAAGAGCTTGACCAACTGCTGGGCGCCACGCCGCGCCCACGGTGGCGGCGCTGGATGAAATATTGGCTGCCGGCGCTGCTTGTGCTCATCATCCTCTTTGCGGTCGCCACCTGCACGCGCGGGGGCGACAAGCCCGATTATATCACCGAAAAGGTCGCCGAGCGGTCGCTCGACCTTAGCGTTACGGCGACGGGCAATTTGCGTCCGACCAACCAGGTCGAGGTCGGCTCCGAAGTTTCGGGCAAGATCGATCATATCTATGTCGATGTGAACGACCGCGTGACGCGCGGGCAGATATTGGCGCAGATCAACACCGACGTGATCGAAGACCAGATCGCGCAGTCGCAGGCCAATCTCAATGCGGCGCGCGCGCAGGTGGCGCAGGCGCAGGCGACGCTCGATGTCGATCAGGCCCAACTGGCGCGGTTGCAGAATGTCTTCAGAATTTCGGGGGGCAAGGTGCCGTCGCAGGTCGAGCTCGAGCAGGCGCAGGCGGCAGTCAAGCGCGACAAGGCGGGCGTGGTCGCGGCCAGTGCGAACGTCCGCGCGGTCGAGGCGCAGCTTTCCACCTCGGTGACCAATCGCGACCGCGCGGTGATCCGCTCGCCGGTTTCCGGGGTCGTGCTCGCGCGCCAGGTCGAGCCTGGACAGACGGTGGCGGCAAGCTTCAACACGCCGACCCTGTTCATCCTTGCCGAAGACCTGTCGGCGATGCAGCTCCGCGTCGAAATCGACGAGGCCGACGTCGGGCAGGTCGACGAAGGGCAGGCGGCGACCTTTACCGTCGATGCCTATCCCGGCCGGCGCTTTCCGGCGCGCGTCGAGCGGGTCGACCAAGCCTCGAGCAACACGGCGTCGCAGGCGAGCCAACAGGCGGCGGCGACGGCGGCGACGGGGAATGCCGTGGTCAGCTATGAGGCCCGGCTGGCGGTTGCGAACGGCGACGGGTTGTTGCGGCCCGGCATGACCGCCACCGCCACCATCGCCACCGGCAGCACCGGCAAGCAGCTGCTCGTGCCCAACAGCGCGCTGCGTTTCCAACCCGACGCGAAGGAGAAGGACGAGGCGAGCGTGCTCAACCCCGAAATCGGGCTTGAAAAGAATGAGCAGCGCGCAACGATCGGTGCCGGAAGCCGCCAGCGGGTCTGGGTGTTGCAGTCCGACGGCAAGCTGAAGCCGATCGACGTCGTCACCGGCCAGAGCGACGGGCGGCTGACGGCGGTTACGTCGAAGCAGCTGCGTCCCGGAATGAAAGTGGTTACCGGCAAGGGGGCCGCCAGCCCGTGAGCGCCGCACCGCGTCCCGGCGCACCGCTGATCGAGCTGGAGGGCATCACCAAGACCTTCGGCAAGGGCGAGGCTGCGTTCCAGGCGCTCAAGGGCGTCGACATGGAAATCGATCGCGGCGATTTCGTTGCGGTGATGGGGCCGTCTGGGTCGGGCAAGTCGACTACGATGAACATTTTGGGCTGCCTCGACGTGCCGACGAGCGGCATCTTCCGCTTTCGCGGTATCGAAGTGCAGGCGCTCGACCGCGATCAGCGCAGCCTGCTGCGGCGGCGCTATCTCGGCTTCGTCTTTCAGGGTTTCAATCTTCTCGCGCGGACGAGCGCGGTCGAGAATGTCGAACTGCCCTTGCTCTATCGCGGCGAGAAGAAGAGCGTCCGCCATGCTGCCGCGATGCGCGCGCTCGACCAGGTCGGGCTGGCGCCATGGGCCCACCATACGCCGGCGGAACTTTCAGGGGGGCAGCAACAGCGTGTCGCGATCGCGCGCGCGCTCGTCACCGAACCCGATGTGCTGCTCGCCGACGAGCCGACCGGCAATCTCGATACCGAACGCTCGCTCGAGATCATGCAGTTGCTCACCCGCCTCAACCGTGAGGGGATCACCATCCTGATGGTGACGCATGAAGAAGAGATGGCGGCCTTTGCCCGCACGATCGTCCGTTTTCGCGACGGTCTTGTCGAGAGTGTCGAACGCGGCGCGCGTGCGGTCGCGGGGGAGCCCGCCTGATGTTCGGTGCGACGCTGCTCCTCGCGTTTCGGGAGATCCGGCGCCACCTGCTGCGATCCTTTCTCACGACCCTTGGTATCATCATCGGGGTCGCGGCGGTCATCACGATGGTCACGCTCGGCAACGGGGTCACCGCCTCGATCCAGCAGCAGATATCCTCGCTCGGCTCCAACGTCCTCATCGTCTTCCCCGTCCAGGGCGATCGCGGGACGCCGCGGTCGTTCAAGCAGGAGGATATCGATGCGGTGCGCAAGCAGATCGCGGGCGTCGAGGAAGTGTCGGGCAGCGTTTCGGCCAGCGCGACCTCCTTTCACAATGGCCAAAGCTGGCGGACCAGCGTGCAGGGTGTGGAAAATGCCTTTCTGCGTGCGCAGTCGATCGACGTCGTCGAGGGACGCCCCTTTACCGATGAGGAGGTGAGCGCGGGCAAGAATGTCTGCCTGATCGGGCCGAAAGTGCGGCAGGCGATTTTCGTCGCTGGCGCCAGCCCGCTCGGCGGGAATATCCGGCTCGACAATGTCTCGTGCACCGTGGTCGGGGTGCTCAAGGAACGCGGCGAGAGTGGGGGTCCCAACCAGGACAGCGACAATGTCGTAATGATGCCGCTCAAGACGGTGCAGCGGCGCTTTACCGGGAGCGACAATCTTCAGCATTTCGTGATCAAATATGACAGCGCCTATTCGAGCGCGACGATTCAGGCGTCGCTCGTTGGGCTGCTGCGCGAGCGACGGCTGTTGCAGGGCACCGCCGACAATGATTTCAACATCGTCGATACGGCGCAGGTGAATCAGGCGCTGGGCGCGGCGACCGGGGCGCTGACCGCGATGGTCGCGGTGATCGCGGGGATCAGCCTGCTGGTCGGTGGCATCGGCATTATGAACATCATGCTGGTTTCGGTGACCGAGCGCACGCGCGAAATCGGTATCCGCCTCGCGATCGGCGCGCTTGCGCGCGAAGTCCAGCTTCAGTTCCTGACCGAAGCGGTCGTGCTGTGCTGCTTCGGCGGCATGGTCGGGATCGCGCTGGCCTTTCTGCTCTCCTGGACGCTGGCCGGGGTCATCGATGTGCCTTTCGTATTCGATCCGCTGGTCAATATGCTGAGCTTCCTGTTTTCCGCCCTGATGGGGATCACATTCGGCTTTTATCCAGCGCGAAGGGCGTCGAAGCTCGACCCGATCGACGCGCTCCGGCACGAATAGGACCGGGAACCCGCCGCACTCATCGGGTCGCTCTGACGGCAGTCATGCGGCGTTGGCGTAACAGGCGTCGACACGCTCCCTAAGCCGCCGCGAGCGACGTCCATTTCGCTTCGCCGCGGCTGTTTTCGATCGCGGCCTCGACGAAGGCCATCGTCCGCAGCCCATCGCCGATCCCGGGAAACCAGTCCGCGGCGCCGGGCGGGGGCGGGGTTGTTGCGCCCGCGCGAACCGCACGGCCGAAGCTGCGATAGAGATTGGCGAATGCCTCAATATAGCCCTCGGGATGGCCCGCGGGGGTGCGGAACTGCACCGTCGTCAGCGCATCGAGGCCCGGCCCTCCGGCGCGGATCACCTCCATCGGCCGGTCGAGCCAGCGCAAGGTCAGCGTGTTGGGCTCCATCTGCGACCAGTCGAGCCCGCCCTTTTCGCCGTGGATGCGCAGGCGCAGGCCGTTCTCGTCGCCCGCGGCGACCTGGCTGGCCTTGAGCACGCCGCGCGCACCACCCGCGAACCGTAGCAACGACGACACATCGTCGTCGAGGCGGCGGCCCGGCACATGCGTGGTCAGGTCCGCGCTCAACGCCTCGACCGCCAGCCCCGACACATGTTCGGCGAGCTGGAAGGCGTGGGTGCCGATGTCCCCGAGGCAGCCGCCGAGGCCGGCGCGCGCCGGATCGGTGCGCCATTCGGCCTGCTTGTTGCCGTCTTGATCGATCGGCAAGCTCAGCCAGCCTTGGGAATATTCGACCTGCACCAGCCGGATCACGCCGAAATCGCCGCGTGCGACACGCGCCCGCGCCTCCGCGATCAACGGATAGCCGCTATAGGTGAAGGCGAGACCGTAGAGCTTGCCGCTGCGCGTAACCGCCGCATCGATCGCCAACGCTTCGGCCAGGTTCAGCGCCATCGGCTTTTCGGAAAAGACATGAAATCCCGCGTCGAGCGCCGCGATCGCCATTGGCGCATGGAGATGGTTGGGAGTGACGATCGCGAGCGCGTCCATCCGCCGATCCGCGGGCAGTGCTGCTTCGGCCGCGAGCAGGGCATCGAGGGTAGCATAGGCGCGGCCTGGATCGAGGCCCAGCGCCTCGGCGCTGCGCCGGTTGCGGTCGGCGTCGCTGCTGAATGCACCGCATACCAATTCATACTCGCCGTCGAGCGCCGCGGCCATCCGGTGCACCGCGCCGATGAACGCGCCTTCGCCGCCGCCGACCATGCCGTAACGAGTTTTCGACCGTGCGTTCATCGCATTCCTCAACTTTCCTAATTCCGAAAAACGATTGCGTTATTCGAATCCGAACGGTTACATGCATCGACCGGCTGTTGCCAGACGGGAGAGGATAATGAAATTTTTAGTCGCCCTGCCGCCGGCAGCGGCTGTCTTGATTGCGCTGGCGCTCGCGTCATCGCCCCCGTCGCGAGCGGCCCCCGCCGATGCCGGCGCGCAGGCGTTCGCGGCGTGCCGCGCCTGTCATACATTGGAAGCGGGCGGCAAGAGCACGATGGGGCCCAACCTCAACGGCCTGTTTGGCCGGCAAGCCGGCTCGGTCGCGGGGTTCAACTATAGTCCTGCGCTCAAGGCCTCGAAAATTCGCTGGGACGCCAAGGGGCTCGACGAATATCTCGCGGCGCCGACCAAGAAGGTGCCCGGCACACGCATGGTCGTCAAGGTCGCCGATCCAGCCCGCCGCGCCGCGCTGATTGCTTATCTCAAGACCGCAACATCCAAATGATCTCGGTACGGAAGGAAAGGGCAGCATGAAGGGCCCGGCGGTTTTCCTCGCGCAGTTCATGAGCGATACGGCGCCGTTCGACACCTTGCCCTCCGCCGCGCGCTGGATGGCCGATGCCGGCTATGTCGGTGTCCAGATTCCGACCTGGGACGGCCGCTGCATCGATCTGGCGCTTGCGGCTGAAAGCCAGGATTATTGCGACGAGCTCGCCGGCACCTGCCGCGAGGCGGGGGTCGAGATCACCGAGCTGTCGACGCATTTGCAGGGTCAGCTGGTCGCGGTGCACCCGGCCTATGATGTGGCGTTCGACGCGTTTGCGCCCGATGCGCTGAAGGGCAAGCCCGCCGAGCGCCAGCTGTGGGCAGTCGAGCAGCTTCATCTGGCGGCGAAGGCGAGCCGGCGGCTGGGGCTCCATGCGCATGCGACCTTCTCGGGCGCTCTCGCCTGGCCCTATATCTATCCCTGGCCGCAGCGCCCCGCCGGGCTGGTCGAAGAGGCATTCGGCGAACTCGCGAAGCGCTGGCGGCCGATCCTCGATGCGTTCGAGGAACAGGGCGTCGACCTCGCGTACGAGATCCATCCCGGCGAGGATCTGCACGACGGGGTGAGCTTCGAGCGCTTCCTGGCGGGCGTCGGCAATCATCCGCGCGCCAACATCCTCTACGACCCCAGCCACTATGTGCTGCAGGCGCTCGACTATCTGCAGTTCATCGACATTTATCACGAGCGGATCCGCATGTTTCATGTCAAGGACGCAGAGCTCAATCCGACCGGACGCTCGGGGGTTTATGGCGGGTTTCAGGATTGGGTCGACCGGCCCGGCCGGTTCCGCTCGCTGGGCGATGGGCAGGTCGATTTCGCCGGCATCTTCTCGAAACTGACGCAATATGACTATGCCGGCTGGGCGGTGCTCGAATGGGAATGCTGCCTGAAACATCCCGAGGATGGCGCGCGCGAAGGGGCGCCCTTCATCGCCGCGCACATGATCCGCAAGGCCGACCGGGCGTTCGACGATTTCGCCGGGGGCAGCGACCCGGCGCTTAACCGCAAGATGCTGGGACTGACCTGACCGCGCGTAATACGACGGGCCAAAAGATAATAATCAACGATAATAATCAGAGGGACGCAGGATGACGACATTGAACAAGGGCCGGTTGTTCTGGCTGGGCGTGCTCGCGTTGTTCACCGCGGCGGCGAGCCTCGCGATCCGCGGCGCGATCGCCAGCGGGCTCAAGGCCGAATGGATCGACCCGGTCGCCCCGCTGCAGGCCGGCGAGCTGGTCGCCGCCGCGCTGGGCGCCGCGTTCCTGAGCTTTGCGATCACCCTGTTCGTCGCCAGCGCGTTGCTCGACCAGATCGGCATGAGGCGGTGTCTGGCGGGCGCGGGGCTGTGCTTCATCCTTGGACCGTTGATGATCGTCACCGCGGGGCATGTCGCTACCGGCATGACCATCTATTGGCTCGTCTGGACGGGCATGCTGCTCAGCGGCATCGGCTGGGGTTTGACCGAGGCGGCGATCAATCCGCTGACCGCGCAGCTTTATCCCGACGACACGACGCACCGGCTGAACGTGCTGCACGCCTGGTTCCCCGGGGGCATCATCGTTGGTGGGCTCGCCGGCTTCTTCCTGTCGGCGGCGCTGCCGTGGCAAGGCATCATGGCGCTGGTAATGATCCCCGCCGTCGCGACCGTCGTGATCGCCCTGACCACGACCTTCCCGCCGCCGCTGCGTGAGCAGAGCGGCGTCACTTTCGGCGAGATGGTGGGTGAGGTGTTTCGCCGCCCCAGCTTCTTCATCTGGTTCGCCGCGATGTTCCTGACCGCGGCGTCCGAACTGGCGCCGGGGCAGTGGATCGACGTCGCGCTGTCGAACCGTGTCGGCATGCGCGGCATTTTGCTGCTCGTCTATGTCAACGCGCTGATGTTCATATTCCGCCATTTCGCGGGGCGGCTCGCCAACAAAATTTCGAACCCCGGCCTGCTCTGGGTATCGAGCCTACTCGCCGCGATCGGCCTGTTCATGCTGAGCCAGGCGCAGTCGCCGGTTGCCGCGATCCTTGCCGCCACCGTCTGGGGCCTCGGCGTCTGTGTGATGTGGCCGACGATGCTCGCCTCGGTCGCCGAACGCTATCCGCGCGGCGGATCGTGGGCGATGGGTCTGGTCGGGTCGGCGGGCGCGCTCGCCAGCTTCTTCGTATTGCCGCAGCTCGGCGCGATGTTCGATCAGGCGAAGATCGAGTTCGCCGGCGGTCCCGAAGCTTTCGCGGCGCTGACCGGCGCGGCGAAGCTGGCGGTCGAGGATGCGGCGGCGTCGCTGTCGTTCCAGCGGCTGGCGATCCTGCCGCTCATCCTGCTTGCTGTGTTCGGCTTCATCTGGCTGCGCGAGCGCGGCAAGTCGCGCGCGGCGCTCGCCGGCGAAGCCGCATGAGCCTGACGCGCCGGTCCGTGCTGGCAGGTGGTGCCGCCGCGGCAGCCGCAGCAGCGACGCTCGCGAAGGCTGCTACGCCGTCGAACGTCGCACGCTTTTCGCTGAACTATGCCCCGCATGAAGGCAGCTTCGCGAGCCGCGGGGACCGCATCGAACAGATCGCCTTTGCGGCCGATCAGGGCTTCACCGCGTGGGAAGATAATGAGGCGGCGACGCGCCCGGTCGCCGATCAGACCGCGATGGCGCGCGCGCTGCAACAGCGGGGCATGACGATGGGCGTGTTCGTCGCGAGCATGCCGCGGTGGGGCGATTTCCGCCCCCAGCTCGGCGGCAATGACGAGGCCGATCGCGAACGCTTCCTTGCCGATATCCGCAGCTCGGTCGATGTCGCCAAGCGGCTGAATTCGAAACATATGACGATCGTCACCGGCTTCATGGATCGCAAGCTGCCCATCGACATCCAGACCGCGCGCGTGATCGACGTGCTGCGCCGCGCCGCCGACATCTATGAACCGCATGGGCTGGTCATGGTGATGGAGCCGCTCAATACGCTGGTGAACCATCCCGGCGTCTTCATGTCGACGGTGCCGCAAGGCTATGCGGTCGCGCGCGCCGTCAACAGCCCGGCGATCAAGATACTGGCGGACCTCTATCATGAGCAGATTCAGGCCGGGAACCTCATCAACACGCTTGGCACCTGCTGGGACGAGATCGCCTATATCCAGTTCGGCGACAATCCCGGGCGCAAGGAGCCGAGCACCGGCGAGGTCAATTATCGCAATATCGTCCGCTGGCTGCGTGCGAAGAAATTCGCCGGGGTGATCGGCATGGAGCACGGCAATTCGATCGACGGCCGCGTGGGCGAAGAGCGGCTGGTCGCCGCCTATCGCGAGATCGACGCGGCATGAAGGAGGCATCAGTGAAGCGTATCGCATGGGCCGCGGCAATCGCGGTCGCCGTGGCGGCGGGTAGCTCCGCCACCGCGCAGGAGAAGCCCGGATTCAAGGATACGCCGATGCTGCCGGACGGCAAATGGCTGGTCCACGATGCCGACCGGCCGCTGCCCGAGGTGGTAACGCCCGGATCGGCCCCGGGCGCCGCGCCATCCGATGCCGTCATCTTGTTCGACGGCAAGTCGCTCGATGCATGGCAGCCGCAGGGCAGCGCCTGGACGGTCAATGATGGCGCGATGACCGTGCCGTCGCGCGCCAAGGGCGCCGGCGAGAGCGCGCTGGTCAGCAAGCAGAGCTTCGGCGATGTGCAGCTCCATCTCGAATTCCGCTCGCCCAATCCGCCGACGAAAAGCTCGCAGGACCGCGGTAACAGCGGCGTCTGGTTCATGCAGCGCTACGAACTCCAGATCCTAGACGGCTACCGGAACCCGACCTATGCCGACGGCACCGTCGGGTCGATCTATGCGTGGAAGCCGCCGCTGGTGAACGCGTCGCGCCCGCCCGGCGAATGGCAGAGCTACGACATTATCTTCGAGCGCCCGCGCTTCGGCCCCGACGGCAAATTGCTACGCCCGGCCTATGCCACCGCCTTCCTCAACGGCGTGCTGGTGCAGAACCGTCAGCCGTGGCTGGGCAGCACCGTCTGGCGCAAGGTCGCGACCTATGAAGCGCATGGCGATGCCGCGCCGATCCAGCTGCAGGATCATGACTCGCCGGTATCGTTCCGCAACATCTGGGTGCGCCCGCTGCCCGAAGCGGCGGAGAGTCGCGATTTTCAGGGAGAGGTGAAATGATCGACCGCAGAGATGCGCTGGCCGGAATGGCCGCGATGTTCGGCGCGGCCCTGTTTGCCCCGATCGCCCGCGCGGCGGGGGTGGCGGTTGTGCCGGTGATCAGCGACGGGCCACCCTCGTCGCCCGTATTCACCGCGCAGCAGCGCGCGCTGATGACCGCGCTCAGCGAGCGCGTGATGCCGACGACCGATACGCCGGGCGCGATCGCGGCCGGCGTGCCTGCTTTCATCGAAAAGCTGCTCGCCGACTGGGCGGCGCCCGAGGATCGCAAGCCGATCGTTGCGGGGCTTGACGCGATCGAGGCGCGCAGCCGCAGCGACTACAAGGTCGCCGCCGACAAGGCGACGCCTGCGCAGCAGGATGCGCTGCTGACGCTGGCGATGGAAAACAAGCTGCCGGGCGGCGCGGACTTCTTCGATAAATTCCGCCAGCTCGTGCTCACCGGCTATTTCACGTCGGAGGTCGGGATCACGCAGGAGCGCGAATATCTGCCCGTTCCCGGGCAATATGACGGCGCTTTCCCTTACTCCAAAGTCAACAAGGTCTATTCGTCATGATAATCAACCGGCGGCAATGGATGGCGGGCGGTGCGGCCCTCGCAACGACGCTCGCGGCGGGCCCGCTGATGGCGAAAAGCCTGAAGTCGAAGCCCATCGGCATCCAGCTTTATACCGTGCGCGAGCTCTTTTCGAAGGACCCGATGGGGACGCTCGAGAAAGTCGCGGCGATCGGTTATCGCGAAGTCGAATATGGCGGCGGCGGTTACGACAAGATGGACCATGCCGCGCTCCGCAAGACGATGGATCGGCTGGGGCTGAGCTCGCCGTCGATCCATCTCGGCTACGAAGCGCTGAGCGCCGATTTCGACGGCTCGGTGAAGATGGCGAAGACGCTGGGCGCCGACACCGTCATCGTCCCATATATGACCGATGCGCATCGCACGGCGGAAGGCTGGAAAGCAGCGGTCGCCAATTTCAACCTTTATGCCGAGCGGCTCAAGAAGGCCGGGCTGGGCTTCGCCTATCATAATCATGATTTCGAGTTCACGACCAAGCCCGGCGGTACCAGCCTGTTCGACACGTTGGTCGCCGATACCGATCCCGCGCTGGTCAAGATCGAGCTCGACCTGTTCTGGGCGATCGCCGCTGGCGAAGATCCGAAGGCGATCATCCGACGCCTGCCGGGCCGCATCTATGCCTATCACGTCAAGGACCGCACCGCCGACGGCAAGATGACCAGCGTTGGCAAGGGCGTGATCGATTTTGCCGATATCTTCACGCTCAACCGGACCGCAGGCGTGAAGCATTTCTATGTCGAGAATGATCAGTCGCCCGCGCCCTATCTTCCCGACATCCAGACCAGCTTCACGACGCTCAGCCGTCTCCGCGCATAACGCATATTCGAGGATTTATTCATGGCAGCGACCGACAAGTTCGACGCGATCGTCATCGGCTCCGGAGTGAGTGGCGGTTGGGCGGCGAAGGAATTGACCGAAAAGGGCCTCAAGGTCCTGATGCTCGACCGCGGCGTGATGGTCGAACATGGCGAGGATTATGATTTCGACGGCAAGCCCGCCTATGACATACCGGCGCGCGATATGATGCCCAAGGCGCTGATGGAAAGCGATTATTTCATCGCCAAGCATGGCTATGTCTCGCCGTCGAACCGGAAATTCTACAACAACGACCGGCTCAACCCCTATGCCTATGACGAGGGCGATAAATTCTACTGGATCCGCCCCGCCGCGGTTGGCGGCAAGTCGCTGATCTGGGGGCGCTGGAGCTTCCGCTGGGCGCCCGAGGATTTCGAGGCGAACAAGCGCGAGAATGTCGGGATCGACTGGCCGATCCGCTACGACGACCTCGCGCCATGGTACGACTATGTCGAAAAATATATCGGCGTGTCGGGATCGCGCGAGAATCTCCCGCAGCTTCCCGACAGCGCGTTCCAGCCGCCGATGCAGATGAACATCGCGGAAAAATGGGTGAAGGAACGGCTCGAGGCGACCTCGCCGGGGCGCAAGCTGATCCACACCCGCCTTTCGAACATGACCGAGGACAAGGAAGAGCAGGGCCGCAGCAAATGCCAGTTCCGCAACCAGTGCGGTCGCGGCTGCTCGTTCGGTGCCTATTTCTCGACGCAGGCGGTAACGTTGCCCGCCGCGCGCGCCACGGGCCGGCTGACGCTGCGCCCGGACTCGGTGGTCACCAACCTCGAATATGATCCGAAGACGAAGCGCGTGACCGGCGTCCGGGTGGTCGACGCCAACACGAAGCAGGCCGAGGTCATTCCGGCGCGGATGGTGTTCCTCTGCGCTTCGGCGCTCGCCTCGACGCAGATCCTGATGAACTCGCGCGCGCCCGGCAGCGGCAAGAGCCATTTCGACGCCAGCGGCACGCTCGGCGGCTATGTCATGGACCATATTTTCCGCGTCAATATCTGGGGCGATATTCCCGGCATGACCGATTATATCGAATATGGCCGGCGCCCGGGCGGGGTCTATATCCCGCGCTTCCGCAATGTCGGCGGTGAGGAGGGCGTCGGTTTTCGGCGCGGCTATGGCTATCAGGGCAGCGCGCGGCGCGATCCCGCCCCGCCGGTCGGCTTCGGCGCGTCGATGAAACAGGCGATGCGCGGCTATGCGCCGTGGAAGTTCAGCATGGGCGCGTTCGGCGAATGCCTGCCCTATGAGGACAACCGCGTCAGCCTGCACGCCGACAAGGTCGACCGTTTCGGGGTGCCGCTGATGCGTTTCGACGTCACCTTCCGCGACAACGAGATCCGCATGATGAACGACGCGCGGACCGAGGGCGAGGCGATGCTGCGCAAGGCGGGGCTGACCAATGTGAAGAGCGAGCAGCGCGAGCATGTCCCCGGCGATGCGATCCACGAAATGGGAGGCGCGCGCATGGGCGCCGATCCGCGCCAGTCGGTGCTCAACAAATGGAGCCAGGCGCATGACGCGGCGAACCTGTTCGTCACCGACGGCGCGCAGATGGCTTCGATCTCGTGCGTCAATCCGTCGCTGACCTTCATGGCGCTGACCGCGCGCGCAGTCGATCATGCGGTCGGGCAGATGAAGGCTGGCGCAATATAGGCGCGGCGGGACGGCGCGGTCGACCGCGCTGTCCCGCCGACGTCCGTTAGTAGCGAAGCGTGAAGCGCGCTCCGGCCAGGACGCCCGCCGCCTGATCGATCGATTGTGCGCCGCGCAGCCTTGCCTGGCCGAACAGCGCCACATCCGCCTGACCGTCCATCATCGACCGCGCATATTGGAATGCGCCGACGAGCGGGCGTTTGCTGCCGGGCAGGTCGAAGCGTTCGGTCACGAGGCCGAGCTGGCCGGTCTCGCGATCGATCACCTGCACGCTGCTGACGTCGAGGCTGCCGCTGTCGACATGCAGCGGCTGCGCCATGCTGATGCGCAGCGCGTCGTTGCCGTCGAACACATGCTGCTTGGCAATGCTGACCTGATAGGCCGAGGTGCGGAAGCCGCCGCCGCCCGTGGCGACCAGCGTGTTGCCCGATCCGGTGCGCGTCCGGCCGGACGTGGCCGAAGCCGCGATCTGCAGCGTCGGCGTCGCCTGCCAGGTCGCGCCCAGCGTCATGCCGTCGGTGGTCGCGCCCTTGCCGATGACATCCGAGGACAGCGACTGGATGCCGAGGATGCCGTCCTTTTCGGCGAGCCGCGTGTACGCACCGGTCAACTCGACGCCGGCGAGGGGCCGGTACGCGACCGATACGGTGCTCGCGCCGGTGCGATAGCCCTTGATCCCGGCGTAGCTGTTCTGCTGCTGCAGGCTCATCGCGCGGAAATCGTAACGAATGTCTTGCTCGGTGAAGCCCGCCGCGATCGAAAGCGCGTCGTTGAAGCTGTAGCTGACCTTGCCGAAGGCGCCGCCCGACGCCATGCCGAGGATCGGGTTGGCGCCGCCCTGCGACGGGTCATAGTCCGACGCGCGGCCGAACCCGACGATATTGCCGAGTTCGATCGCGCCGTCGCCTTCGCCCATCTGCAATGCGAAGCGGCCTTCGGGGCTCGCGAGGCGCAGCGACGACTGATAGGGCGACTGGCCGAAGCGGAGGCCGTTGCCGCGGATCGTGCGCGGGGCGCTCGACAGCGTGATGTTGAGCCCCGACCGCGCGCCGACGCTGGCCGAGCTTGCGGTGAAATTAAGGCTCGACCGGTCGGTGAACGAGGCGCCGGTTTTCATCCAGCGCGTGACCTGGTTGTAGAGATAGGCCTGGAACTGTTCCTTGGTCGATCCGGCCGACAGCGCCTTGCTGTCGAACAGCTTGCTCGACAGCGGGATGGCGAAGTCGCGATAGGTGCCGCCGATATTCTCGAAGGCATAGAAATACATGCCCTTGGCTTCCCAATTGCCGAGCTGCGTCGCGCCTTGCGAACGGAGCGTCGCCGACGACATCGCCTTCGCCTGACCCTTGTCGCTCATCTGATACCAGGTGAGATTGTTGTAATCGAGCGGCGACAGCGCGCCGGTGACGTTGAGCATGCCGACGCCATACACCGGGTCATTGCCCTTCGCGCCGAGGTCGGTCGCGCTGCCGAGGATGATGTCGATCGTCTCGCCGGGATATTTGGCAAGCCAGGGCCAGCGGTCGTGGATCAGTGCGATCGTGCCCGAAACGAGCGGCGCGGCGAACGACGTGCCCGAATAGCGCGTCACGCCGCCCTTGCCGTCGGACACGAGCATCATCTCGCCCGGCGCGACGATGAAGCGGTCCATCAGCTTGACGCAGCCATTGTTGGTGTTGAGGCACGCGTCGCCGGGCCGGTTCGAGAAATCGGAGATCGCGCCCGACGGATCGACCGACCCGACGACGATGACGTTCGCCGAATTGGTCCATTTGATATTCTGCGGTTGCGAAATCCCGTCGTTCCCCGCGGCGATGACGAAGACGCTCTCCTTCGTCGACAGCGTCACCGCCGGGTCGGCAAGGACGCTGTTCCAGTCGGGATGCAGCGTCCAGCCCGGGACGCCCAACGACATGTTGATGATGCTGGCGTTCTTCTGGCCGAGGGTCAGGATGCCCTTTTTGATGTCGGCCCAGCCCGCGGTCTCGGTCGCGTCGAACGGATTATAGGCGACGACCGTCGCCATCGGCGCGATCCCCATCACGCCCTTGCCGTCGTGCGGCGCGACCATCAGGCTGGCGACCGCCGAGCCATGGCCGTTGTCGAAGCTCGACGCACCCTTGTACGTCTTGATATTGCCCGCCGTCGGGTCCGAGACGGTAAAGTCGAGCAGGCCGATGATGCTGTCGCGGCCTTCGCCCGCGTTCTGCGTCAGCGACGGCGACCAGTTGACCATGCGCATCCAGTAGTCGGGATTGTCGGCCCCCGAAAATTGCATCAGCCCGTCATACCATTCGAGGAAGAAATGCTCGCGCTCGTTGACGTCGAGCTTGGCGAGGCTCGCGGGAACGCCGAGGTCGATGCCATATTTGGCGAGCAGCGGGTTTGCGAACCCTGCATTGAAATCCTTGCCGGTGCCGGCCTTGACCGCATCGCCCCAAAAGCCGCCCGAGCGATTGACCATCGCGCGAAGCTGCGCCGAGGCACCCTTATAGTCGCCATTGTCCCATGCCGGGCGTGTCGCGGCCCACGAGGTGCCGAGTTCGTCCCAGAAGCTGCGGATTTTGCCCCATGCGGGCGCGGAGCGGTTGACGCTGCTCGGCGTCTTGCCGTCGTTATAGGTGACAAGGTCGCCCCAGAAGGCGCGCGTATCGCCCTCGAACGGCGTTACATCGCCCCAGAAGCTGCGAATCTTGCCCCAGAAGGGCGAGACTTCCTCGCCCTCGAAACTGCGAATCTTGCCCCAGAAGCTGCGGATCTTTCCCCATTTGGGTTCGACGTCGCCCGGTTCGGGCGCGGCAAAGGCGTCGTTGCGCAGAAGATAGGGCAGGCCGTCGGTGGTCGTGTTGTCGAGGATGCTGCCGGTCGCGTTGACGGTGTTGACCAGCGAGCCCGGCGCGCCGTTCACGGTCTTGATGACCGGGCTCAGCAGGTTGTTGAGCTTGTCGCTGGTCTTGGCGGACAGGGGCAGGACCGAAATGACCTTGGGCGCCACGATCGTCGTCGTCTTGCCGACGGTGCTCGCGACCGTGCTCGCGGCGGGTGCCGCCGTCTTGGTCGCGCCGCCCGTGAGGACGCCCGAAAGCGGTCCCGCGTGCGCGGGTGCAGCATGGATCAGCATCGGTGCGATGCCGGCCATCAGGCTTGCTTTCAACAGTTTCGACGTGGTCATTTTGGCCCCCATATCGATTGCTCGATGAGGACCGGATAGGTTTCGGCTCCTTGTGCGAAGCCTACCGAACGGCGTTAATTCCCGTTCACGATAAAAGTGTGTCAGTTTGCGACACGTCGTGTTCCGAGCCTGTTTTGGAGCTCGGTAAGCTCATTTTTGACCGGTTTTGAGCCACTCTTGAGATATTCGATGAGTTGGGGAAGCGGCAGCGGCTGCGAGATATGGTAGCCCTGCACATGGTCGCAGCGCATGATTGTTAACAGGCTCAAAGCGAGTTCGTCTTCGACTCCCTCGGCGGTAACCTCCATTTCGAGCGCGCGCGCGATCTCGATCGCCGAGCGAACGAGGAGCGGATCGCGGTGACTCGTCGTCAGCGAACGCACAAAGGCCTGGTCGATCTTGAGCTCGTGCGCGGGCAGGTCGCGCAGATAGGAGAGCGACGAGAGGCCCGACCCGAAATCGTCGATCGCCAGATGGATTCCGGCATCGGCGATGCGCCGCAGGTTCGCGAGCGCGGCGTCGGTATCCTCAATCACCGCGGTCTCGGTGATCTCGAGCCCGATCTTGCCCGCCGCGTCGGCGATCCGCGCGATGACGAGATCGCAAAACGCGGCGTCGCTTACCAGCCGGCCTGACAGGTTGACGTCGATCGGCAGCACAAGATCCTGTTCGAGCAGGCGGCGCTGGTCGGCGATCGCGCGATCGAGCGTCCAGATCGTCAGCTCGTCGATCAGCCCCGTTTCTTCCGCCAGCGTGACAAAGGTCATCGGCGGGACACTGCCGTGGCGCGGATGCGTCCAGCGGCACAGCGCCTCGGCCGCGGTCACCCTCTCGTCGGCAAGGCTGAGCTTGGGCATATAATGGAGCTCGAGCCGGTCTTCGTGGATCGCCTCGATCAGGTCCGGCAACATGCGCGCGCTCGAGGCGCTGGCGCCGAAGTCGCTGGCGCGGGCAAAGCTGATCCGCTCGGTCTTTCGTTGGGCATCCTCGACCGCCAGCGCCGAAATCTCGAAAAGCTCGTCGCTCGTTTCGCCCGGCGCGACGCGGTTGGAGCCAATGGCGACTTCGGGCGCGAAGGGCATGGCGTCGATGGTGACGGGTTGTTGGAGTGTCGCGCGCAATGCCTGCATCGTCGCCAAGGCGTCGTCGGGATCGTCGGCGCGATAGAAAAATTCGATCGACGTGCGTCCGACGCGGCCGATCTCCGACCGCGGATCGGCGGCGATGCGGTCGGCGAGGGCGCGCATGATGTCGTTGGCGGCGCGATATCCGATCCGGCGCCGCACCGCGGCGAATTTCATGACCTCGGCAACGGCGGCATAATTATGCGTTCGCGGGCTCGGCGCGGGCATTTCCGGCGGATGATGTCCGACGAGCCCTTGCGGCGTCAGCCAGCCGTCACGCCAGCCCCAGATCAGGGTCGCGGCAACAGCCGCTGCGATGAGAAGGGAAAGGACGATCAGCGCGCTCATGACGTGCGGCGGGGCGCTAATTCAGGACGATGCCGGCGCCAGCGGACCGGGCCATCAGGCGACCGATCGTGTCGATCAGGCTTGCCATGGCGACGGGCTTCATCAGTACGCCGTCGGCGCCGGCGGCGGTGCAGCGTTGTTCGAGGTCGCTCGACGTGTCGGCGGTGACGACGATGACCGGCAGCTCGGCCTTCGCGTCGCCGCGGGCGCGGATTTCGCGCGTGGCGTCGAGCCCGTCCATGCCGGGCATGCGAAGGTCCATCAGGATCACTTGATAATCGTGGCCCTCGATCAGCGCGAGGCCCGCCTCGGCGCTGTCGGCTTCGTCCATGCTCGCGCCGACGACACCGAGCATGTCCTTCACGACACGTCGGTTCATGGCATCATCATCGACGAAAAGAATATTCATTGGTCCCCACCTCTCGATTGCGGGGTTCTACGCCGGTCTCGTTAATTTCTGGCAAACCATGGATAAGTTTAGCTGGCGATCCGCATCGGCTGGCTGTCTTCGCCCTGTTCCTCGCGTTTGCCGTAGAGCGCCTTGAGGCCAGCAATGAGGTCGGCGGCGCCGACCGGCTTCAGGATAACCTGATCGGCGCCCGCCGCGAACATGTCCGCTTTGCCAAGTTGGTCGGTTGGCGCTGCCAGAAGCGTGGTCTTGCTGTCGGCCGTGTTTGCGGCTGCGATGATTGCGCGAATATCGTCGATGCCGCCGGTCGACGCACCCTCGATCAGGATATGATCGAAATGCGCCGATTTCATCTGTTCGAGGGCATTTTCGGCCGAAAACGCGATGTCGACCGTCCGCGTTTCGGGTGCGAGCAGCATCCGCATCAGCGCGTGGTTCGCGATATTGCGCTCGATCAGCAGGACCGCAGCGTGCGCCAGCGTGTGCGATGCTTCGGCGATTTCGGCATAGCCTTCGCCGACCGCCTGCAACGGAAGGGTGAGCGTGAAGCACGATCCTTCGCCCGGCGTGCTGGTGACGGCGATGTCGCCGCCGAGTGCCTTGGCGAGCCGCTGCGAGATCGCGAGGCCGAGCCCGGTGCCCGAAAACTCGCGCGTGGTCGAATTGTTTGC
>Ga0209676_1000460_pt1 | contig 68484 bp, 76 predicted proteins | sample AraplaCvi_mLB_r2_FD_184282 | JGI IMG/M metagenome (GOLD analysis project Ga0209676, IMG submission 184282) | Arabidopsis root microbial communities from North Carolina, USA - plate scrape MF_Cvi_mLB_r2 (SPAdes) (version 2) | ecosystem: Host-associated > Plants > Roots > Endosphere | place: USA...
AAGCGACAGCAACAAATGTTTTAACTGTGCGAAAGCGAAGCGACAGCAACAAATGTTTTAACTGTGCGAAAGCGAAGCGACAGCAACAAATGTTTTAACTGTGCGAAAGCGAAGCGTCAGCAACAAAGCGACCAGTCGGAACGGAAATCAACTCCAAGTTATGGTGGTGAGGATAATTTAGAATCATATTAATATATTTGGTTTTTTGTAAATATATTCAATATAATTAATAGAGATTGACTAATATGTGGAGGAAGTTATCTTTGTGCTTCTTCTAAGGTGCATAAATTCTAAATTTCATTTCACAGTGGTCGTAATATTGAACAAGTTGTTTAAGAAAAAGAATAACAATCGTGTAATACGGGTTCTTTGCGTGAACACGCAAAAATGATGCGTGTGTAAACCTGAAATTGACGGAAAATACGGATTCTATTGACAGTGAAGTCCGCTATGATCAAGGAGCGTACTAAGAAATTAACGCTCATTTTGAGATTAAATGGAGGGGTTTTGTTATGTCCGTGGTTTACCGTAAATTCGTCGATTTTTTCAACTTGTCCGATCCGACTTACGTCCGGTTCGTCCGTAAGTTTGAAGCCAAGAAAAAGAAAGAAATCGCTTTCTACTTGTTTCTTGGCTTGTTGCCTGGTCTGATTGCATATGTGTTCATCTATCCGCTTCGCGAGTCGATGATGGCATGGACCGGTTTATCGGCTCATTATGTACAGTTATATGTGCTCATCCTATTGAGCGCCGGCTGGCATATGCTCGTTCCTTTCCTGATGCTGCGTTACAAGGACGGACTTTCATTCAAGGAATCGCTCGTATACTTAGGCTTCGCCAAACTTGATCTGAAAGGGCTGCTGCTTGTATTTCCGATTTTGACGATTCTGTTCACGCTTTTATCGTTGCCGTATGTAAAATATGTCTATCCACCATTGTTTGAATGGCTGAATGGTTTCCCAGCTTTCCATATGGGTGAATGGCATGTTTTTTATCAAGGATATTACGACCCGAACTTTCCATTGCTATTACTGATAATGGGACTAATCGGCAACTTTATCGGCGAGGAAATTTATTTTCGAGGCTATTTGCTACGTAAAGTTGGGCGCCTCAAACATGACTGGCTATGGATTGCGATCATTTTTCAGTTCTATCACATGTGGCAAGCACCAATCAATTGGGCGTACGTTCCGTTAGCCGTAATTATCCCGGAAGAAATCTTAGTTAAGTTGCGCAAAAATATTTATGGCGCTATCTTGTTACATCTGTTCGTGAATTTTTTGTGGGGGATGATTAATATGTATTTGGTCGGCGTGCGATAAACCCTAGCGTATCATTCACCTTAGCTTTGATGCTGAACATATTGATTTTTTAGAGTAACACACTCGAAGAGAGGTGATGCAATTTGCCGGAAATTGCACGGAAATACAATTTGGCGGTATACAGTTCAGCTTTGTTATTCCTGCTTGTTGCGGTTTATATTCACACTATTACATTAAAGAATCCATATACTGGTTTAATGTTCTATGAAGATAGGGGCGTCTGGGTCGTCGCATCCATTGATCCGGCGGGCAAGGCGAGAGGATGGGACGTCCACATCGGTGACAAACTCCTGTCGGTTGACGGCCAACAGCCAGAAGTAATGAAGCTCGGTGATCGTGCTTATCTGAAACGATTGGGGGTACTTCAGTTCGAGCAGGAGGGCTGGGTTCGCTTTGAATTGCGCAGCGAACCCGGGATGATGGATGTGTATAAGAGTTTGTTTGCAGCCTGCGCGGAGCTAGCTCTGCTCATTATTGGACTGGCCGCTTATCGGAACAAGCCCGAGTCCTATATGGTTCGTCGCTTTTATGCGCTGAACGTATTCATGGCGACGACGCTACTATCGGTCTATTCGACAGAGACGGCGCTTACTGGATTGATATTGCCTATCGTTGCTAGTTGGTTGCCTTACCAGTTGTTTGCTTTCTTCGTTGCATTCATGTTCCGCACGGTCCCAGGGTGGATTGATTCAGCGATGGCTGTCTACAGGGTACTGGCTGCCTTGTTCGCCATATACGTCTTATTTGTCTTCTCGCTGGGATCCATCCCGGGGTGGACCCGGAGCGCTCTTCATACGACTCTGCTTGGCACATTACTTGCCATAGTTGTCATTGCTGTCGTATATTGGCGCACGATGGATAGCGCCGAAAAAAACCGGCTGCTGACATTTGTTACCGCGCTGACATTAAGTTTGTTACCATACCTGTTTCTATATGCGCTACCTGACCTGCTATGGGGGGAATACATAGCGTTGCCTGAAATGACATTGGGAGGTCTCATTGTATTACCTGCTTCCATACTATCGTTGTGGGCCAGACAGAAGCTGCTTGACATCCGCTTCTATCTTCCTAGTTTAGCTATTCATGGTTTGTATGGAGAGCTTGTGATAATCCTAATTGCTGCGCTAATCCGTTCTAGTGCTTCTCTAGCAACACTTACATTGTGCGGCGCGTTCGTTCTCCTTACACTGTTGCATCGACTTGGCCTTGACAGCTTCAAACGGCAGCGGGAGAAACGGGAAAATCGTCTGGATCGGCAGCGGCTGGAGATGTCGATTAGGCTCGCCGAATATCGCAATAGCCGCGATCTATTGCGTATGCCAGCAGAGCTTGTCCATAACGTGACAGACATTGAGGGGCTTTGCTTCGTCTGGAATCGGGGAAGTGAAGCTATTATGTATGGAACAGGGCCATTTGTCGAGATGCAGGAATTAACCAATTTCCGACAACTTGCACCGTATGTTTTTACACAAGTGATGGATCTTGTGCAGCCTGACGGAACGGTCATTGGCTATTTGGGACTTGGTTCAAAAAAAAATAATACGGTCTTTACACCGGAAGAGTTGGGCTTAATCGACAAAGTAAGGCTGGAAACCGTTTGTTTGCTGATGGGCGCTACCTTACTCGACGAACTAAGAGGAGCGAGGAATGGGTTGCCAAAAGAAACCTTGGAATACAGATTGCTAGAGGCACAAGAGGCTGAGCGAGTTCGCATGTCATATTACTTGCATGATCATGTTTTGCAGAATCTAATCTTTCTTGCACGCGATTTGGAAGAATTACACGATACCGAACAAAGTGACAAGCGGTTGACCGCCGTCTGGTTAAAATGTTTGTACGATACGCAACGCGACATCCGAATGCTGTGTGATGATTTATACCCGCACATCATCGATCAGGCAGGGTTAGATGCAGCGCTGCTCTGGCTCGCGCGTACAGTTAAGGAGAACGGTGGCCCATCCATCAAGCTGGAAAATGAACTGCCAAAGACATTGCCTTCGTTATACAAAATGACGCTATTCCGCATTGTACGAGAGCTTGCCAATAATGCGGTCAAGCATGCAAGGGGACAGAAGCTGGAGATTCGGTTATGGGAAAATCATGATGTGTACTACGGACTGATTAGCGATGACGGCATTGGATTCGATCCAGCGAATGTGAGCGGAATTCGGACCGATTCTCAAGGATTCGGACTTGTCACGATCAGCAGTCAAGTAGCCCAATTTGGAGGCGACATCAAAATTGACTCGGAAGCTGGACGTGGAACGATTGTCCGCATTAGACTACCGAAACAGTGAGGTGAAGTAAAATATGGATCGACCGATCAAGGTGCTGCTATTAGATGATCATCCGCTTGTCATGGAGGGCTTGAAGAATAGACTAGAGCGAGAGCAAGATATGCTGGTCGTAGGGACATTTAGTGAACCTCACGAGGTGCTTAAACGTATCGGTACACTGAAGCCGGACGTCGCCGTTATTGACATTTCAATGCCAAGTATGACGGGCTTTGATTTGGCGATAGAAATAAAGCAGACTTACGATATGGCAATCAAATTAATCGTACTGTCAGGTTACGTCTACGATGAATATGTGCACAAAGCTTATGAGATAGGAATTCACGCTTATTTATCCAAACAGGCGACTTATCCGCAAATTATAAATGCCATTCGGCAGAGTATGCTAGGGTTGCGGCTCGTACCAGAGAAAATGACTACATTACCGAGAGCTGACCAATTGACACCGACAGAGAAGGAAGTACTAATGCAAATCGCACTGGAGAAGACAAATAAAGAAATTGCTAGGGAGTTAGCGATGAGCCAGCGAACGGTAGAGTATCATATGGCGGCTATTAACCGAAAGCTTGATGTTAAGACGAGGGTCGGGGCAGTCGCAAAGGGCTATGAGCTGGGATTGCTAGAACGCTTATATGAATGAGGTTGAGCATCGTGGAGAAGCGCTCCTCATATTTTGTAGGTGTTGGGGATTGACAGTGAAACCATTTATATAATTCTACATCCATATTTTTTAAAAGTATGTTCAAGCAATCGCCAGTTGTCACAAAAAGTGATGCTGGCGTTTTTTTATAACCGAGGGCCAAAATATTTCCGTCTTTCACAACAGGCACAATAGCATATCAATCTTTCATTTACCTTACAATATACACATCTAAAAGGAATTGAATGTAAATAAATAGAATACATTAAAGGATATGTGAAGGAGGATAGACTATGCCCAAAACTATATTGATAGTTGATGATGATCCCGATATTGTAGACTTGTTAAAGCTTTACTTACATGCAGAAGGATATATTACATTAGAAGCGTTCGATGGCAAAACAGCTTTCAATCAGTTGAAAAATCAGGCGATTGACCTTGCCATTCTAGATATTATGATGCCAATCATTGATGGTTATCAACTGCTGCAAATGATCCGTCAGCAATATAAAATTCCAGTTATTTTACTTTCCGCCAAAAGCCAGGATTACGATAAAATAACAGGATTGAAATTAGGAGCAGATGATTATATTTCGAAACCATTTAGTCCTTTAGAAGTGACAGCTAGAATTCAAGCCCAATTACGGAGGTCTTATGAATTTAATGACTCATTATCTGCTCAACAACACTCTCAGCTGAAATTGGGGGATTTACTTTTATCGCACCACGAATGTGTGCTATATATCAAAGACAAGCCGATTCCACTCAGTGCACGAGAATATGAACTGTTAAAACTCTTGATGAGTGAACCGGGACGCGTCTTTACAAAAAAACAAATTTTTGAACGTGCATGGAATGAGTATTTTATTGCTGATGACAATGCAGTTATGGTCCAAATTAGCAGACTTCGTGAAAAAATTGAAGAGTGTCCAAGGAAACCAGTATATATAAAAACCATTCGCGGCCTCGGTTATCGGTTTGCCAAGAAAGATGAGCTGATTCCATGAAATCTCCGAATCGGCTTCGGCGCTTATTAATTATTACATATAGTTATTTCTTCATTACAATTGCATGTATTGCAGCCTTTTCATTGTTTATATTAAATGAGCAGATTCTTAATTATTTTGCGGACATTGTCGGTGAAAACGGTACAGTCCTATCATCTGAAACGAATAAGACTATGGATGGCAAAGATCATCAAAATAACGAACAGATCTTTTACAAAATGCTCTTGCAAACTCTTCTGCTTTTTCTCTCTTTATTGACCATTGCTGTTTATATTTTTGGAAAATGGACGGCCTCCAGACTTACCACTCCACTTCGTTCAATTGCAGATGGTATCCAAGATATTGCTCGAGGTCAATATAATAAGCGACTAAAATTTAAAGCAAGTTATGAGCTTGCCCAAATCCAAGACGATTTTAACGACATGGCAGAACAACTGGAACGAATGGAAAAGGAAAAGCAGCACCTAGAAGAGAACAAGCAACGAATGCTTGTGGATCTATCTCATGATCTAAAGACACCGATTACTACAATTAGAGGGTATATTGAGGCGATGGAATTAGGACTAATTAATGATGAAGAGCAAAGACAACGAATTTTACGCATAATTTCAGATAAGGCTGAGCTTGTATCAGAACTCATTGACGACATTTTTGAATTATCTAAACTGGATAGCCCTAATTATCCTTTTAACTTTCAAATTGCTGATATAGCCGAATTCACGAGAGAAATCGCTGCAGAGTATTACGAACTATTTGCAGAAAAAAATTTTATGTTTCAATTTGAGATTCCTAAAGGTGAAATCATCTTTCCATTCAACTATACATGGTTATACCGAGCTGTATCTAACATTCTCTCAAATGCATTAAAATACAATTCACCAGGAACAACCGTGAGATTGAAGCTTTTAACAACGGAAAAAGGACTTGAAATTCATATTCAAGATGACGGGATTGGCATTCCACAGGCAATTAAAGAAAACATATTTGAAGCTTTTGTGCGTGGGGATCAATCGCGCAAGAGTGATGGTGGTTCAGGGTTAGGACTAGCGATTGCCAAACAAGTTATCGAAAAACATGATGGTAATATTACACTGACAACGAATGACGAGACGAATTTTATACTCTTCTTGCCAAAAAAAGTTCAGACATCTAACTAATTTATTCTTCAAAATGTACTCGAGTGGAATAGTAAGATTATTGAAAGAAAGATGAAAGCTGGCTGAAAGAATCATCCTGTAACCTACAATAGAATATTTATGAAATAGATTGTAGGTAGGGGGATTAAAAAATTGGAAGTAATAAAAAGGAAACTCAAAAATTTTGTTAGAAAGCTATATGCAAATCGAAAGCGTATTGAGCCATTGTCATTAGGTTGGAAAGGTGCAGCTACCGCTTTAAGTACGATGGCATTTCTAATGATTTTGATTCAAGGTAAGTTTTTATTAGAGCAGCTTAGTTTTTTTGATTACACTATTGGAATGTTCGTATTTATTTTTTTCGTAGTGTTAATAAGTGGTTTTATTACTCTTCTATTGCATGGAGTGAAAAAAATTCCTAGTCGATATATATGGATACTCTTTAGTTCACTTATATTTCTGTTGTTCTGCTTTTTCGCTTCTTCTTTGGAAGTGACTATCCTATTTCTTCTATTAATAGCAGTTGTTGTTTCTTTGTGGGGGGCATTATTATACAAATGGTTAAGGGGTAGCTATAAAAATGCAAAAAAATATCAAAAAGTTAGCGTTCTCACATGTTTTTTTATATTGACTATTGGGATTGGAGCATGGAGTTATTGGTTAATTCATCCCGGGGAAGCGAACACCCCAGTAGTTGTATTAAAGCAGCTGAAATCATCGAAACGGTATGACAATACTTTGCTTAGTAATCCAGCGAAACCGGGCAGCTATTTAATTAGAAAGCTCACATACGGCAATCTGAATACTTATCGGGAAGTCTTTAACCAAAAAAATTCTTTGGCAACTAAAACAGTAGACGCTTCCGATTTTATAGAAAAGTGGTCTTCTGTTCGCACGAAAACACTTGGCTTTGGACCTGATGCAATGCCGTTAAATGGTCATGTTTGGTATCCAGAAGGGAAAGGAGACTTTCCGTTAGTAATGATTGTTCATGGAAACCATGTAATGACTGATTATTCTGATACAGGTTACGAATATTTAGGTAACCTTCTTGCGAGTAGGGGCTATATAGTTGTATCCGTAGATGAAAACTTTCTAAATGCGTCTCCCTATGATGATATGTTTTTGGTCAGTCCGCTAAAGAATGAGAATCCAGCGAGAGGATTAATATTGCTGGAGCACTTAAAGCTGTGGGAAGAATGGAACAATACTGAAAGCAATCCATTTTATCAAAAAGTGGATATGGAAAACATTGCACTGATTGGGCATTCCAGAGGTGGAGAAGCTATCGCGATTGCAGCTGCTTTTAACGAAATGCAACACCCGCCTAGTAATGGAAATATTCAATTTGATTATAATTTCTCAATCCGCTCGCTTATTTCTATTGCTGGAATAGACGGTCAATATTTGCCTGCAGGGAAACCACTTCCATTAAAAAACGTAAATTATTTGGCACTACAAGGGGCACATGATATGGATGTAAATAGCTTTGATAGCTCTAATCAGCAATATCGAATTTCCTATACGAATAAAGATGATTATATGAATGCGTCGGTCTATATTTATGGAGCCAATCATGGGCAATTTAATGAAGGGTGGGGGCGGGGCGATCTAGCCGGTACGACTAACCAACTCTTTAACCTTAAACAAATTATGCCTCGCAATCAGCAAGAAACCATCACGAAAGTATTGATATCTGCTTTTTTAGATAGTACGTTGAAAGAAAAGAAACGATACAAGGAGATTTTTAAAGATCTAGGTTATGCTAAAGAATGGCTTCCTGACACACTGTATATCAATAATTACTACGATTCGCAAACATCTTTTATTGCTACGTTTAATGAAGATATTGATTTAAACACGACCACTGTCCCAGGTGGCAAACTGTTCGGCAAGAATTTAAAGGAATGGAAAGAGGAAAAAGTCAAAATGAAAAATGACGAAGCAGATTATAGTGCCGTTCGTTTAGGTTGGGATTCAAAAGACAAATTTTCTCCAGCTTTTTATAAATTAACTCTTCCCAAGAATGGATTAGAGATAGGGCAGAACAGTTCTATCGTATTTTCACTTGCAGATAATAGAAAAGAAAAAAAGGAGAAAAATCAGGAGGAACTAATTGATTTTACAGTTACTGTAGAAGACAGCAATGGCAATCGGGCGAGCTTGCCTCTTAGCTATATAGCCAAATTGACACCTGCTATAAAAGGAAAGTTACTGAAAAAACCTTTTTCCAATATAGGTAATACGTCGGAACCAGTGTTTCAATATTATGGATTTTCATTGAACGATTTTAAAGAAGTAAATCCACAATTTGATCCATTGAAGCTAAATAAGATCCATTTCCAATTTAATTTAACCAAGCAAGGGACGATACTAATGAACAATATTGGGATTAGAAATGAAAATATATAAAAATATTAGTAATAACTAGGGAGAAATTAAAGGGGGAAACAATATTGAAGAACCAAACGATTTACTTAATCCGTCATGGGGAAACGGAATTTAATACACAAGGACGATACCAAGGAGAGCTTGATTCTCCATTAACAGAAGCGGGTGTACAACAAGTACAACAAAATGCACAAATGCTGAAAAGTTTAATTGGAAATCCTAATGAATGGAAAATTGTGTCGAGTCCATTAGGAAGAGCGATGCAAAGTACTGAAATCATTTGTGAAACAATAGGATTTGATGTGAAAAAGGTTGAAAAAGATGACCGATTAACTGAGGTTGCTGTGGGACAATGGGCTGGGTTAACAACGAAAGAAATTGAAGGGTCTTGGCCAAATCTTTTTCAAAATACAGATGTGTATAACTGGTATTTTAATGCGCCTAATGGAGAAGCTTATGACTCGGTAGTGTGCAGACTAAGTACTTGGTTAAAAGACATTCAACATGTACCAAATGTGATTGCCATTTCCCATGGTCTAACAGGTCGTATTTTACGAGGAATTTATGCAGATTTAAAAAAGGAAGACGCACTGAAGCTAGAAGTGTCTCAAGATGTATTTTTTAAATTAACGTATAACACTATCACTAGAATATGCTTAGATTTTGATGATGTTTATTTTCATTCATAATGTACGAAAGCATAGCGACAGGTACAGAAGACTCCCACCTTTGAAGGTGGAGATGAATGAAGATAAAGTCTCCTGACGCAATTACGCCAAGGAGAAATTAATAAAAAAACCTTAAGAATTTCTTCATAAATTTCCTACAGGAATATTCATAAATGCCTCCTATTATAATGAGTAGGGGGCGTTTTTTATGAAGAAATTTGTCGTATTTTGTTTAATAAGTGCAGTTGCATTCTTTTTTTATTATACAAATAACTCAACGGAACAAACCGAAATAGAGTTACCTTCGTTGCATAGTAAAAATGCGTTGTTGCTGAATGCAAAAGGAGATATATTGTTCGAAAAAAATGCAGATGCCATTATCTATCCTGCATCATTAACGAAAATTATGACAGCGATTGTTGCCATTGAAATGACTACTGATCTGCAGAAGCAAACAATCGTTGAACCACAAACGATTTCTAAATTTACTGCTCAAAATGCGTCCATGGCTGGTTTTAAGGCAGGAGATTTTGTGACGATAGAGGATTTATTATATGGTACATTACTTGCTTCTGGGGCGGATGCTACAGGAACACTTGCGGATGCGATTGCAGGAAGTGAAGAATCATTTGTGACATTAATGAATAATAAAGCACATGAATTAGGGTTGAATGATACACATTTTGTGAATGCCAGCGGATTACATGATCCTTCTCATGTCTCCAGTGTACGGGATATTAGCAAGCTGTTTCGTTATGCTATTGAAAATCCTATCTTTTATCAAATTTTGACTTCGAAAAGCTATAGCACGCATGTGCCTAATGCATTAACGATAACAAGCTCACTTTTGACGAAAATACCAGGCGGAGAAGGTGCAATATTGGGTGGGAAAACGGGCTATACACCTGAAGCGGGTCTTTGCTTAGCGTCAATAATCGAAAAAGATGGTAAACGATATATATTCGTGACGACGAATGCAGATGGGCAGGCCTGGACACCACCATTTCATATTGAAGATGCTCTGACAGCGTACGATTCGCTGTAGGGAAAAATATGAAATAATAACAACTTTTTAATCGTTTCAACCGTCTTCTTAATAGGGAGCACGCATAAACACTTGAAAAAATGCGTCTTGGGAGCGTTTTTTCGACACATATGAGATAGCTATCACGGTATTAAGCTTGGGAATACAATCAATTAGTTTGATTTAAGAGGGGAGGTGTTATGTGATCATTGAAAGTTTTTTAGAAAAGAATAAGCAAACAATTCAACAATATGCCGTATTTATTACTTGATTGGAGTGGAGATTGGGCGACTCTAGGGAAGTAAGTGCCTAGCCGAAACGGAAATCCCATCCTACGTTATGGCGTGTTCCATTTTTATTCACAAAAACTAGTTGATTCCTACTATTTCCTGGCACAATCTATTAATCTATAATTAGAGTCGAATTCTATACTTTAATAGAAAAAACACATGAGAAAAGACATCTGTGATGAAAAGGGCGGTGTAGAACAATGAAAAAACTTTTACCCTTTGCAATTATTTTGACATTTTTAATTAGTTTTGTGTTTGTAGATAATGAAGCTGCAAACGCTGGGGGTACATCTGTTATTCAATCAGTAGCTAAAGACACAGCAATTTATGAAGAACCTTCCGTAGAAAGTACCGAAATCGGTCAAATAACGAAAGGTAGTTATGTAACAGCTACACCTGTAAGTGAGAAATGGACTCGAATTAAAGTGCAACAGCTAGAGGGATATGTTGAGACGGCAGCATTAGTAAGCACTACACCTGAAATATATTTAGTGACGCAAAAAGGCGGAACATCTTTATTTACATATCCTAGTCCAAATGCACAAAAAACGGGACTGCTTAATGAAAACAATATTATCTTTGTATATGGATCAGCACCTGGAGGTTGGTCATTTGTTCAAGATGGTCATCAAACAGGCTATGTTGCAACAAATTCTTTAAAGAAACCTGTTGCGACAACAAAACGAGTAAATGCTGCTAATGGCGCTGTGCTTCGTTTAACTGCCAGCCCAAATGGCGAGATTCTTGGTACGATTGCTAATAAAACAGTCGTTCAACAGTACACAACGCTAGTTGGCTGGGCCTATGTAGAAGCTGGTGAACAAAAGGGCTATGTGAAAGCTTCTGAGTTGGCGAATATCCAAATATCTGGTAATAAAATATATAATAAAGGTGTGCCAGTAGCGAAAGGGGAAAAGAAGCGTGTAGCTTTAACGTTCGATGATGGGCCAGATGCAAAAGTTACCCCACAAATTTTAGCGACTTTAAGTAAATATAATGCAAAAGCAACATTTTTTATGGTTGGGACAAACGCCTCTAAAAACTCAGCAATCGTAAAGAAAGTTTATGAGGCTGGTCATGAAATAGGTAATCATACATGGAACCATCCAAAGTTAACAGGCTTATCGACAGCAAATGTTAAACAAGAGGTTGATCGAACTAGCAATGCTATTTATGCATCCATCGGTCAAAATCCAACAGTTTTCCGTCCACCATATGGTGCAGTGAATGATAAAGTTCGTTCTGTCATTAAAATGCCTTCTATTCTATGGTCAATTGATACATTAGATTGGAAGCATCGCAATGCTGATAAAATATTAGCATCTGTGAAAGCATCAGTAAAAGATGGCAGCATTATTTTAATGCATGATATTCATCAAACGACAGCAAATGGTTTGGAAAATGTAATTCTTTACTTGCAAAAGCAAGGGTATGAATTTGTAACTGTTAGTGAAATATTACAATAATCTATAGGCAATAAAATAAGGCCGTGTAACTGTCTAATAAAGACAATTGCACGGCCTTATTGATTATTTAAATAGATTAATAGTCGTAATAATAATTGGAATACCGAATACGTCGATTAAAAACGCTCCTACGATTGGTACGACAAGAAATGCTTTTTTCGATGGACCGAAGCGTTGGACAACTGCTGACATATTAGCCATCGCATTTGGCGTTGCCCCTAAGCCGTGTCCGGCAAAACCGGCAACCATAACTGCAGCATCGTAGTTTTTACCAAGAATCTTAAATAATACAAAGATACTAAATACGACAATGAAGAATAATTGCGCGAAAACAATAATGAATAATGGAAGTGCTAAATCAGCAATTTCCCATAATTTAATACTCATTAGTGCCATAGAAAGGAAGATCCCTAATGTTACATCGCCGATTAAAGAAATGCTTTTCATGTTAATCGCTTCAGGGTTTATTTTATCCATAATATTGCGCACTAGTACAGCTACAAACATTGCACCAACATAGCCAGGTAGTACGAAGCCAGTAGCTTCTGAGAATAACGTTCCAACATATGTACCTACTGCCATACAGAACGTGATGAATAATACTTGTGTAAAGAATGAATCAGATGTAATTTGTTCATTTTTATTTTCAAAATCAACTTCTTCAGTTTCTTGTTCATCTGGCGTTAAATTGTATTTACCAACTAAGTACTTTACAATAGGACCACCGATTAAGCCACCAGCAACTAAACCACATGTAGCTGCCGCCGCACCGATTGTCATGGCTGAAGAAATACCTAAGTCTTCTAATGTTTGTCCAAATGCTGCGGCGGCACCATGACCGCCTTCCATAGAAACAGCGCCAGCCATCATGCCGATTAATGGATGAATCCCCATTAGTGATGCAAGTGACACACCAATAACATTTTGCATTAAAGCTAAGAAACCACAAGCTAACCAATAAATAACTAATAATTTTCCACCAAGCTTCACTAGTTTAAAGCTTGCCCCTAAACCAATTGTTGTGAAAAAAGTAATCATAAATAAGCTTTGTAACGACGTATCAAGCGAAATTTCTATGACGTCTGTTGTCTTTAGAATAGTTGCTAATGCGGCGAATAGTAAGCCACCAACAACAGGCGCTGGTATACAAAACCTTTTTAAAAAACCGATTTTATTGATGAGCCAGCTGCCCAATGCGAATAGGGCAACCGCTAGAAATACTGTTGTAATTTGATTAAATTCGACCATTAACCTTGCCCCCTAAGTAAGTTATTAAGTGCTTCATAAACAAAATAAGCACCTAATTTAACTGTGTGTCCGTTTTCATCCAATGAAGGATTTACCTCACAAATATCAAAAGAATGTGTATTTGGGTGCGAAGTTACTGTTTGAAGTATTGTGCGCACAATTTTTGGATCTAGTCCAAACGGTGATGGAGCGCTAACTCCTGGTGCAAATGCAGCGTTTAGCACATCCATACATAACGTTAAAAGGATATAATCATGATTATCCATAAATTGCTGAAGATCATTTAAAGTTTGCGCCATATTTTCTGGCGTCAGGTTATCTTCTAACACATAATTTACATTCAACTCATTGGCTTTATTAAATAGCTCTTTTGTATTACCGTAACGTTGTATGCCTAGAACATAGTAATCGGCATTTGGATCCTGCTCTAAAATCTGACGGAACATTGTGCCAGACGATGGTTGTTCATCATATGGTCGTAAATCGAAATGAGCGTCGATATTGACGATCCCAATTTCTGCATCTTTAGGTAACGCTGAGCGAACGCCTAAGTAATGTCCATATAGTGTTTCGTGTCCACCTCCAAGCACGACACATTGTATTTTTTTATTTAGCAATGTTTTGACAATTTCACCGAGCTCACGCTGTGCTTCTTCTAATGCATGATTTAGACAAATAACGTTGCCGACATCTATAATTTGCTGTTCATCTTCAAATGTCCAAGGTAGGCTAGATAATGCCTCACGCAGAGCATTAGGTGCACTTGCTGCGCCTATGCGTCCTTGATTACGACGTACACCTTCATCACAAATAAAGCCAACAATTCCGGCATGGTGATTATCTGAGGCACTGATATCATTAATAGGAATTCTTTTTACTTTTTGATGTAAACGAAAACTACTCGTATTAGTAGTTGAATCTATACGACCTTTCCATTGTTTTTGATCTGTCATTGTATACATATCAGTATCAACTCCGTTTCCAATATTATTGTGGTGAAAATATTGTTATGAATAAATTATATATTCGCATAATTATAATATCTAATATATAATTATTATTAATCTATAGCTTTAAACTATAAATGGGGAGAGATGTTGTTGTGGATATTAAACAATTGCAATATTTTATAGCAGTTGCGGGGCAAATGAATTTCTCGAAGGCTGCTGAAAAACTGCATATTTCTCAGCCTTCTCTAAGTAATGCTATAAAAAAATTAGAGCAAGAAATTGGTTCACCGTTGCTTGAAAGGAATACGAGAAATCTTCAATTAACAGAAGCAGGTGAGCTTTTATATGAACGAGCAAAAGTTATATTGAAAAACATGGAAGTTTTAAAAATAGAAATGGATGAGGTCATCGTACGTGGCACGAGCGAAATAACGATCGGCATTATGGAGTCGATTAAGCATTGGCTCCCAAAAGTCATTACAGAGTATAAAAAAGAGTATCCCCAAATGATGATTCATCTAGTAGATATTTTAGGAAGTAAGCGTGTCGAAAAATCGCTAAAAAGCTATAAAACACATTTAATTATTACAAATCAAATCATGGAAGATGAGGATCTCGAAGTTAAATGTTTGTATGAAGAGCGACTTGTAGCCGTTTTACCATTAAATCACCCTTTAGCAGAGAAGGAAAGATTGACGATCGCCGATTTAAGTGAGGAGCCATTTATTATAAGTACAGAGGGCTTTCAAACGAGACAAGATATTTTAGATGCATTCGCAAGGGCTAACAAAAACATTAATATACAATTTGAAATTGAACGTTTTGAAACGGCTGTATCTCTCGTTCGCGAAAATTTAGGGATTACCATTCTACCTGAAAATTATTTAAAAGGTCCTACAGCTAAAACGATTGTACAAAAAGAAATTGATTGTCCTAATTTACGACGAAATGTGTATGTAGTGTATTTAAAAAACCGTCATCTACCATTGGCCATTCGTCGATTGCTTACTGATATTATGACAGTAGGCAAAATGCTTTAAAATGAGAAAGACTAATATAATTGGGGAGAGTAACTTCTTTGAATGAGAAGTTACTCTTTTTTATCTACACTTACTGATTTTAAAACGAAGCTATTACAATTTAATTATACATATTATGGCAAAATAGTTTTTTGCTTGTATTTTATTATCGTAATGTGATGATTTATTTGCATGAAATATTGTCTTGAGTATGAATTTTCTTTATAATTCATATTTTTGATTAATACCATTGATTTACAATAAATATAACGGTAACATTTAATGTAAGAATAAAAATGAATATTCATTCATTTGTCATTTTGAGTTCAAACAAAGGGGGCTTTTTTATGAACTTTTCTTATAGCGAAAAAGTAGTAGAACTGCAAGAGAAGCTGACAAATTTTATGGAGCAATACATTTATCCGAACGAGGCAGTGTTTGCTGCACAGGTAGAGGCAATGGAGGATCGTTGGGGAGCGATTCCACCAATTATGGAGGAATTAAAGCAAAAAGCAAAAGAAGCGGGCTTATGGAATTTATTTTTACCAGATAGCGAATATGGAGCAGGTTTGACGAATTTAGAATATGCACCTTTATGTGAAATAATGGGACGTTCTTTACTTGCACCAGAAGTGTTTAATTGTAATGCACCCGATACGGGAAATATGGAGGTACTTGTGCGTTACGGCTCAGAACAGCAGAAAAAACAATGGCTAGAGCCGTTATTACGTGGGGAAATACGTTCATGCTTTGCAATGACTGAGCCAGCAGTTGCCTCTAGTGATGCAACAAATATCGAGGCAAGCATTGAACGTGATGGCGATTATTATATTTTAAATGGACATAAGTGGTGGACAACAGGAGCTGGAGATCCTCGCTGTAAAATCGCCATTTTTATGGGGAAACATAAAGATACTACAGCGCCTATCCATGAGCAACAATCGATGATCTTAGTGCCGATGGATACTCCTGGAGTAAAAATTGAGCGTATGCTTACTGCATTTGGCTATGATCACGCACCAGAAGGACACGGTGAGGTGACGTTTACGAACGTTCGAGTGCCTGTTGAAAAAATATTGTGGGGAGAAGGAAAAGGCTTTGCGATTGCACAAGGTCGTTTAGGGCCAGGTCGTATCCATCACTGTATGCGTCTTATTGGAGCTGCTGAACGTGCATTAGAGGAAATGTGTGTGCGTGTAAGTGAGCGACACGCTTTCCATCGAGCGCTCGCAGACCAAGGTGTGATGCGCGAGCGTATTGCGGAGTCCCGTATTGATATTGAGCAGGCAAGGCTCTTAACGTTAAAGGCTGCGTATATGATGGACACAGTAGGGAATAAAGAGGCGAAAGCAGAAATTGCTATGATTAAAGTAGTGGCTCCAAATATGGCATTAAGAGTGATTGACCGAGCGATTCAAGCATTCGGTGCTGCTGGAGTAGGACCTGATACGACGCTTGCTGCACAATGGGCAAATTCCCGTACATTACGATTAGCAGATGGACCGGATGAAGTGCATCGTAACACAGTTGCTAAGATGGAGCTAAAGAAGCATGCCAAAAAACAAGAGGAGCTGGTTAAATGACGGTACTAGATTTATTTAGCTTAAAAGGGAAAACGGCCATCGTAACGGGCGGAGGACGTGGTCTTGGAGCTCAAATCGCACAAGGCTTTGCCGAAGCAGGTGCGAACGTTGTACTTTGCTCAAGAAAGGTTGAGGCATGCGAAGAGGTAGCGGCAGAATTAGCTGATTTAGGTGTACAAACTTTAGCTCTTGCCTGTGATGTAACAAAGCCAGAAGATATAGCGAATGTAGTGTCAGAAACGCTGGAAACATTCGGTCAAATTGATATTTTAGTCAATAACAGCGGGGCGTCTTGGGGTACTCCTGCCGTTGAAATGCCATATGAAGCTTGGCAAAAAGTCTTCGATGTTAACGTCAATGGTACATTTTTAATGAGCCAAGCTGTTGGCAAAATAATGCTAGAACAAAAGAGTGGAAAAATCATCAATATCGCTTCAGTTGCAGGGCTTGGTGGTACACTACCTGAATTCATGGATACAATTGGTTATAACGCTAGTAAAGGTGCGGTCATTACGCTTACAAAAGATTTAGCTGTAAAATGGGGACCATATGGCGTTAATGTAAATGCGATTGCCCCAGGATTTTTCCCAACAAAAATGTCAAAGGTTTTAATTGAGCGCGGACAAGATTATTTACTGGGCGTGACGCCGTTAAAACGATTAGGAACAGAAAATGACCTTAAAGGTGTTGCATTATTTTTAGCCGCGGCTGCCTCAGATTATATTACGGGAGATGTTTTAGTTGTGGATGGCGGTATGAGCTCAATCATTTAAGGGAGGGGTACAATGGATACGATACAAGTAAGGGCGAGTGAACGTATAGATGAAGTGAAATTACACTCATTTTTAAAGAGTCAATTTCCGGAATTACCAGAGGAGAAACTAGAAATTTCACAGTTTAGTGCTGGACATTCAAATTTGACTTATTGCCTAAAAGTAGGCGAATTTGAAGTGGTTCTTCGACGGCCTCCACATGGACCAGTCGCCAAAAAAGCGCATGATATGAAACGTGAGTTTACGATTATATCGGCATTACATCCATTTTTATCTGCAGTACCTAAACCGTATGTGTACGTTGACGATCGAGATATAATCGGCAGTGATTTTTTTCTAATGGAACGCAAAAAGGGTATCGTACTAGATACTCATTTCCCATCTGGCACTGATAATACGGAGGAATTAGGACGTCTCGTTTCGGAAAAGATGGTTGATTCACTTGTAGCTCTTCATGCAATACCATATAAGGAAACTCAATTAAAAGATATGGTGAAGCCGGAAGGATTTATGGAACGGCAAGTACAAGGGTGGATTGAGCGCTATGACAAAGCGAAAACGGCAGATTATGCTGAAGTAGCAGCCTTGACTAATTGGTTAGAGGACCATGTACCTTCTAATGGTGAAGCTACTATTATTCATTATGATTACAAGCTTAATAACGCTATGTTTTCCGGCGATTACTCTGAAATGATTGGTCTTTTTGATTTGGAGATGACAACTGTAGGGGACCCATTAGCAGATTTAGGGGTAGCTATGAGCTATTGGATGCATGCAGATGATCCAAAAATGCTGCTATACGCATTTGGAGAACCACCAATAACGACTTTACCAGGGTTTTACACACGTCAGGAATTCATAAACCGCTATGCTGAGAAAAGCGGACGTGATGTTTCGACAATCGATTATTATATTACATTTGCCTACTTTAAATTAGCTGTAATTTGTCAGCAAATCTATTATCGATACGTCAACGGTCAAACAAAAGACGATCGTTTTGCACAAATGGATAAAATGGTAGCTGCTCTAATTCATCAGGCATGCAAAGCACTATAGGTATAAAAAATAACGGTTGCTTGTCAGAGCAGCCGTTATATTATTGTCAAAAAACAGATTATCCGACATTGGTTTTTATATTATTAAGATGTATTCTCGCACCCAATTTATTTTTATAACAAAATATTCCCGTGATGAAAATCAAGGGCGTGCGAATGTGTGTTCTTATTTTATCATATTTCACTAATTAAACAAGCATTTTGGCTAAAAAGGGGAAGATATATGTATTTACAATAATTATTTATTGTTTTACGATAAATAATTATTGACTTGGGATGAATGGCAAGATAATATGTCATTAGCAAGTTATGAAACAAAGAGAATTATCAAGATGGTTAAAATTGATAATTGTTTGTGCTTTATTTGGTTTATTATTCTGTATTTATGCAGGGCCACAAACATGTAAGAAAGTTTTACTAGATACAGAAGAACTACAAGCGCTGTATAAACCATTTATTTGGATATCGAGGATTCCATTTTTTATAGAATTAGCTTTAGGATGGAAAATATGTACGGATATTGGCTCCAATCAAGATTTTACGGTCGCGAACGCAGATAGATTAAAAATAATAAGCGTGTTAGCCGTGATCGAAGGTGTTTTATATGTAGCTGCGGTACTTTATATTTTTTCGGTTTGTAGCTATCACACGAATGTCCTAGATTTTATTTTTATAATCGACATCTCTGTCTTTACTTTAATGCTTTCTTAAAGCGGGATAATGATCTAACGATTTGGGGTGTGTAAACGATGGTTATCCTAGTAAATTTCGATGTCATGCTAGCCAAAAGAAAAATGGTGTGTTACAGAATTATTAGAAAAACTAGGCAATACAATGGCGAATGTTTCTATCTTGAAAAATGAAAGGCAAAAGCCGCTAAATTTTCTACATTAGAAAAAATATGCGAGGTTTTAGACTATTAACCAGTTGACATTTTGGAATATAGAGAAAATGAGGATAATAAATAATAGGAGAAGAACGATGAAAAAATATATACTTGCAACTTTACCGATTTTAATAGGTGTTTTATGTTTATTTACGAAGGGAATTATCGGGGATAAAATACTGCTAGATGGAACACTCATAGAAAGAAACTTCTTTTTAATTCCTTTAAGTTATTTATTTTTCTTTAGCGGTATAATTTCATTATTATTTGTTATAATTATTTCTACCGATAAAAAAACAAATATTGTGAAGTAATATGAAAAGATCAGGTTACCAAATAGGAGCCTGATCTTTTCTGCGTTTATTTTGCTATTCCCACGTTTGATCAAGTTTATCACTGTAAAACTTTATAGCTTTACGATAGTCTTTTATACCTTCATCATTAGTAGTGTCAGCTACTGTATTTAATAAAATTTCCATTGCTTTTGAATGTTCCTTGAGATTATAGAGAGTCATAGCATAGACTACCTTTACATGTTCGGCTTCTGGAAACTCACTTAAAGCTTGGTCAAAAATACGTTTTGCCTGTTCATATAGCCCTAACGTACGATAAGTGCTTCCTAACCCTACATAAGCATCTAGTAAAATTTCTGGTTTGAGTCCTAGTTGAATCGCTTTTTCATAGTGGGGGATAGCGTCATTTTCTTTTCCTAATGAATCATATGTCCATGCACATTGAAATTGGTAATATCCATTTTCAGGCTCTTCTTTAACTAGTGCTACCATTAATTGATTTTCTTCTTCCAATCGACCATTCTCCCGCAAGGTTATGATGTGTTGTAAGTGTTTATCCATATTCTTCCTCCTTGTTTTATAACTTTCTGTATTTTTCTAATCTATAAACATTTTATATTTACCATTATAAGAATACTAGAAATATATGTAAGTTTATAATTTATTATTGTATACTTGGAAGTTAAGTGACTCATCACCAAAAATTGTTATGACATTTATTAAGACATATAACTTGTATATAAGCTGATTGGAGTAGAGGCTGGGCGACTCCTCGGTGTTCAGCGATATAGAGGGAACGAAGGCTAAAAACTTCACGTCCTGTGATAACGCCTTCGTGACCAACATCGTGTTGGTACGAGCCCTACAGCGAAGCAGCAGCGGCAAATGTTTTCTGTAGCGACAGCTACAAAGCAGCCTAGACGGAACAGAAATCAACCACACGTTATGGTGATGAGCCAAATAAGTACTTATTTTAAAAATACCACTTCATGCCAAAATATTACATATGAAATAATAATGAGAGGTGAGGTAGGATGCTGGAGCGTTCTATGGAGAAAACACGGGAACGTAAAATAGAAAGGGAGTGATAAAAGGAAGAGCATTAAATGATAGCTCTTCGATATAAAAAGAAAAGAGGACGATTATAATGAATAATTATCAAAGCATTTTAAATGAAGGTTTTGAATTAAAATATTGTGTGAAGGGACAAGGTAAGCCGATAGTGGTAGTGGGTAGCAGTGTATATTATCCACGCTTGTTCTCGGAAAATTTATATAAACATTTTCAATTTATCTTTTTAGATCATAGAGGCTTTGTTAAGCCATCACGTACTTTAAAGAAAGAAGATTATACTTTAGATAAAATTGTCGAGGATATCGAAGCAGCAAGACAATTATTAAAGCTTGAGGATTTTATCATTTTAGGACATTCTGGACATGCATTTATGGCCTTGGCATATGCTGAAAAATATTCTCAATATGTTCAGAAGGTCATATTATTAAATTCAGCACCGACAAACAGTCAAGAGAGACAGCAGCAAAGTTTTTCGTTTTTTAATGAGACGGCCAGTGCTGAACGAACAAAGCAATTTGAGCATGATATTGCTTTCTTAGAGAATGATATTCACAATGATCCAGAGAGACGATTTGTGCATATGTGTATTCGTATGGGAGCGCATAGCTTTTATGACTATACGTTCGATGCTGCTTATATGTGGGATGGCGTCTATACAAATATGGATGTTATTGATTATCTTTGGGGTGTAGCTTTTGCTGAACGAAATCTAATCCAATCTATGGCTCATTTAGATAAACCTATTTTTGTAGGGTTAGGAAGATATGATTATTTAGTCGCTCCTGTTTCACTCTGGGATATAATTGACGATTCATTTGAACATGTGAAGAAGTTTATTTTTGAAAAAAGCGGACATAACCCAATGTTTGAAGAACCGGATATTTTTGATAAAGAATTAATCAATTGGATTAAAGAATAGATGATGACCATTCCTCATATTAGTTTGTAATAAAGATTGCTCATTTATAATATGGTTCATTAATATTAACCCAAAATATAAAATCGCTAGAGACTTAATATAATTCTCTAGCGATTTTCCATGTAACTTCGAAGCGTGAATTTAATTGCCGACGTATCCAAAACAGTAGCGATTATGATCCCTGCTGTATATCGAACCAAATCCTCTACAAGAAAGCCTTTGCCAAGTATCAAAGCCCCGAGCGTAGTCCCACGAATCTGATTAATCCAATCTTCCTGATATAACTGGCTAAATTCAATGCCGAAGCTAAACAAAAAACTAAGCAAAATAGCTGTGAGCGCCCTTTTACGCACTAGCAACAATCGAAATCCGAAATAGACCATCATAGCCCATAGTATGTCCCCTTCATTCTGCGCTACAAATGATGGGAGTAGGGTACTCCAATTTCTTGAAGCTAAGCCGAGTAAAATGGTGATAGCAGTAGCTATCAAATAAGTTATTCGCATTTTACCGTATTGTAAGTTGATAGGTTTATGCCCATTAGTCAATAGAATCACTCTTTTTCGCGTATTGATGTAGTATTCATTAATTTTCATTATATCTCATAAATGGTGTCAGCAAGAATTATGTGTTTATAAGCCTTTGAGGAAATGATCGATTTGTACTATAAGGTGAAACTAGGTAAAGGTTTTCTTGCAATGAGAAGGGAGAATAAGTCAAAAAAGCATCTTTAAAGATTAATTTGATATTATAGATTTACCCAAATTGTGTTATTGTTAATTTAATTAACTTAAGGAGGATAAGATGAATATATATTGTAAAAGCGCATTACATCAAATTAAATTCGCTATAACGACAATAGTTGAGATGATAGAAAAGTTAGCAGAACATGACTTGCAAAAAAGACCTACATCTAGCAAGTACTCCATAGGAGAGCTGTTAGAACATATTGCTATTATTTGTGTAGCTGATTCACTTATTTCAGACGGGGCATCTCAAGACAAGATGAAAAAATTTTATTTAAGTGTTTCATATAAGAGTTTAAATGCGATGAAAGATGCATTGATAAAAAATTATCAATTATTAGAAGATAAATATATGAATTATACAGAAGTCGAGCTTCATGAGAAAACGACTTCTTATTGGGGTGTAACATACTCACGATATGAATGGTTATTAGAGATCCTAGCTCACGTTTATCATCACAGAGGGCAATTAAACTCTATGCTTGTTCATTGTTATGGGATAGAACCAAAAGTTCCATTGTTTGAATAGAAATGAACTACTTAACAAACGGGGGCCTTTTATGTAGGAACGTTCTTTTATATTCTATATAGTATAAGAAATTCATTCAAAATTGTTTCTAGTACAGTGAATTAAAGTAAGACATCCTATTAGTTGAAGCATTTAAAGAGCATACTTTTCCTTTAAATACCTAATTAATCATAGTAAGAAATCCAATCAGCTATAAGTCATCGTTGATTTGTAATATTAAAATTCAGCTAAGCCATCATTACTATCACAATAACCAGAAATATCTAAAGATCATTTCATAAAATCCATCACCTTAAAAACAAAAGTTTTTAACCGTAGAAAATATTTCATTTTGTTCCCTCAAAGCATACATATTTGGTCCATATTTTTGATTGATGTACAATTTTTTAAAATCACCACCATGAGAAGCAGAGATACTAGACGTTTGCCTAACCTGTTCATCACCTAGCAAACCCCATTCTCCGCACTAAATGTTACAAAACCATTATCTTTGAAAAAACAGCTTTTCTTTATTGAATAAACCTTGCAGGATAGTTAAAGAACATTTAGGGTACTTTACTTTTAAAAAGGAGTAACCTAAATGAAAAAACTTTTCTTAATTAGTTTGTATACGGTTTTATTTTCGTTCAGTATTTCCATGTTATTAGGAAATACTGTTTATTCACAAAATATACCTTCAGATAAAATTGAATATTTATTTCCTGCAAATAAGGAAAAAGTTATTGATGAAACTGTAGATGAATTTTACCAGGCATTAAGAGATCTAAAGTATCCTGTACATCAGGAACTTTATCGAAGACATAAGCAGGAGCATCGACAGTTGGACACGGTTCTTTTTAAAGAAATGCCTGATGCATCTGTAAACATTAGAAAAAAGTTATTGTTTAATGAGGTAGAGCGATTAAATTATATAACTTTTGATGGAAATATACTTCGGCTCTACCCTGATGTAGATATTAACTTCCATCAGACCGTTAGCCCGAATAGGCAGGTTTATTTCTTTTTTTCTTTTAAAGACACAGAAAACGAATTTAGAGGTAAATATGCAATTTATGATGTTGAAACAAAAGAAACGGTAGCAGGCGGATACACTTATATGCCAAAGCTCCAATTTACAAATAATACTTATGATAAATAAGGATAATTTAAGTAAAATGGAAAAAGGTTGGATACATCTGGTTCATTAACGTGGTGCGATTGTTCAATTAGAGCGATCGCTTCTTGTGCTAATGAAGCAGTTTAGTTGATCTAGAAAGAGTAGAGAGTTAATAAATATGGTGGTCAGCTTTTTATTGTGAGTATGTGAAAAATTGAGCCAAAATTTAAGACTTAAACACACAAGCTTTATGAACCTCACCCAATTATTTATCTACGATGTATTCTTCTTTAAGCAAACCGTATATTTCTAAATCTACAACACCTTTACCAGACCACACTTTAGCTTGTCTCAAAAGTCCTTCTTTTAGAAAACCATTTTTCTGGAGAACCTTTTTAGATGCTTCATTTAACGGCATTACTTCGGCCTGTATTCGATTTATATTAACTTCCTCAAATAAAAATTTGACAAGTATGTTAACCGCATCGGATGCAAGACCTTTACCCCAATAGTTCTCTGCTAAATAGTAACCAATCGTCACCATATTCACTTTTTGATTAAATTCCATTGCTTCTATAATACCTACTAATTGATCGCTATGAGATTTTTGAAAAATGCCCCATTTAACTATGCTTTCCTTCTTGTAATCTCTATCAAAATGCCCAATCATTTTACTCACTGTTTGGATATTATGTTTAGGGATTATCCCGCAGTATTCAAATACTTTTTCATTATCATAAATCGCAAATAGTTCCTGTAAATGTGCATCTTCTATTTTTTTTAGTACTAGCTTTTCGGAATTTAATAATGGGAACTCTAGAAACACTTTTTCTTTTTTCATAGTATTCTCTCCTTATTTTTAATTGAGCACAAAACCAGCTGTGAGGTTCTCCTTACCATTCTTCGTAGTAATTAAAAGAACTATTTGTTAAAATTAATGTAATTATGTATAATTTTACTATATTCTTTACGAAAGTGAGTGATTAATTATGAAAGTCAGCTCTATTTTTTCATCAAACATAAATAAGGTGTGGAAGAACTAAGAGTATAATAGATTCTTCTGCAAAAAAATCGGAGGAATTACTTTGTATAGTTATTACGGTCCATTATGTACAGAACTTTATGATATGACAAAACCAGTAGGATATTCTATTGGTGGGGATATTGAATATTATCTTGAACGACTAAAGGGAACTAAGGGAAAAGTGCTTGAAGCGGGGGTTGGTTCGGGACGCTTCTTAATTCCTTTACTTGAAAAGGGATATAATGTTGAGGGAATTGATTACTCACCTGAAATGTTAGATTTATGCAGAAAACGTTGTGAAGAAAGAGGATTCATGCCAAATCTATATGAAGGTAACTTGAGCAATTTTTCAATAGACTCAAAATATGAAGCGATTGTTATGCCTACAGGTTCTTTCTGCTTAATAGAGAATTCAAAAGATGCAATGGATGCATTAAAATGTATGTATAATCATTTGATACCTGGAGGACGCTTAATCGTAGACTTGCTTTTCCCTACAGACTGGCGAACAGGGGAAACATCTTCATCTTACTATGAAATTTCGAAAGAGGAAGGAATTGCATTAGAAAGAAAAGCCGTTGAAATGAACTGGATCGATCAATATACTTTAACCGTTTTGAAATATGAAAAATGGAGAAATGGTAAATTAATAGATTCAGAATTGCAAAGATTTTCGTTGCGATGGTACGGAATAGAAGAATTCCAGCACATATTAACAAGCTTAGGTTTTTCTGATATTACTTGTTCAGCTGAATATATTTATGACAAAAAGTCTTCAAAAGAGCATTCATTAATTACATTTGAAGCTGTTCGCAAATAAGTAAACCTGCTAGATTTTAGCTAAGAAAGAAGCTAAATATCTAGCAGGTTTTTAGATTTCTTTTTTTCTCATACCTTGTTCAATGTTACAGATTCCTGTGCCGTGGATCGCTTAATGTTAAATTCATTCCAAATCGAGTCCTTTTCTTCTAATAATTCCTTTCCCTTCCAAATGATATCGATAATTTTACCCTCATAAGCAATGGCTCGGCCAAATGCAAATGAAATAAAATAGTCATTCCAGGATTGGAAGATAGGGCTGGCAGCATCAGCAGCTCTCTCTATATAGCCCCATGCCTGTTCTTCGGTAATATAACCAACTATGTAGCTCCATCTTGCAATATTTACAGCATGGTCAAAATCCCATGCAGCAATGGTGTTGACTTGGTCAAAATCGGATTTTGTAAAGGAAAGCCTCTTCATCATACCCTCTTGGGCTGATTCATAGCATTCCTGCGATTTCCCCACTTCCTCCTCTGTAAAAGACTGTCCAGCTTTTAATGCCAGAAGCAGCTCATCAAACTTCGTACGATGCCCTTCCGATAGCAGCCATTCCAGGGTTTGCACAGCCTCCTCTGTATTATTAACCTCCCAGGCAGCAGATAGGCCGTCCTTCAAAATTTCATGATTTTCCATCACCTGCAATACCCGGGGCGACTCAAGTCTGTAAAGTGCGAGGATGGCACCATAGGCAAGCATATGCTGTTTCTCCTTCGGTAAAGGGTTAACCTTCTCCATTTCTGCTCGCTGTTTTTTATTTTTTTTATTAAATCCATTGCCGACTATAATCAAACCCACGAAAATTAAAATCAAAATCCCTACAATAATAAGAAAAATCTTCAAACCATCACGTTCCTTTTCAAATTTTTATTTGGTGCAGTCTAATTCAAAATCACTCACTTTCGCTAGGAGATAGTAAAATTATACATTTGCAGGTAACTATATACAATATGGCTATTTTATTACTTATCGCCAAGCGTAATGATAATATTTGTTGATTGGCGTAGAGGCATTTGCACGAGTGATTGAAAAGAATTTAAGGAATGGGACATACAGTATGAGTTGGCTCTTGAAGTTTCTAAATCACTTACTTTTTGAAAAGGAATATATAAAATTGAATCATGCCGACAAGCCAGTTGTGTATAATGAAAAATTGCTATGGGTAAATATGGGGAAGTTGATAGTTTTGAATTATAATCCATTTTTTTCTTGCTATATCTTTACTGTATAAAGGAAAAATATGATTGTCTACAATTCAATGAGGAAGAAGGGATTTCCATGCATGAAAATATGAACTATGGTAGCGACTTTAAATATATTCCTGCGACATCAATTTGGAGTGGTGATGGTGTAGAAGTTTTACCTGATTTATACCAACATACGATTCAAATTGTTAATATTGTACTCTACGGTGAACCTCATAAGGGAGAGTTCGTATTAATTGATGCAGGCATGCCAAAAAGTGCAAAGGAAATTATTTCGATAGCCGAAGAGAGATTTGGATCAAATAGTCGACCTAAAGCGCTAATTTTGACGCACGGTCACTTTGATCATGTTGGAGCGATAATTGATTTAATTGAACACTGGGGTATGCCAGTTTATGCACATTCTTTAGAATTACCTTATTTAACGGATATAAAAAACTACCCTAAACCTGATCCTAGTGTAAATGGTGGCCTACTAGCAAAAGTTTCATCCATTTTTCCGAATGAAGCGATTAACTTAGGAAACAGCGTTGAGGCACTTCCTTCTGATGGTAGTATTCCATTTATGGATGGTTTTCGTTGGATTCATACGCCGGGTCATACGCCAGGGCATATATCTTTATTTCGCGAAGAGGATCGAGCATTAATTGTTGGAGATGCTTTTGTTACGGTTAAACAAGAGTCGCTCTACAAAGTTTTGCTACAAAAAAAGGAAATTAGCGGGCCGCCGCGATACTTTACGACGGATTGGCAAGCGGCTTGGGATTCTGTAAAAAAATTAGAAGCTCTAAAACCTTCAGTTGCTATTACAGGGCATGGATTACCAATGAAGGGGGAAAAGCTTACTAGAAATTTGCATAAGTTAGCAACTGAATTCGAGCAGATTGCTATACCTAATCACAGCAAATTTCTGAATTAACATAGTGAAAGAGTCAAATGATGTAAGTATACCTTTGATGTCATGATTCCGTAAATGCTTTTTGTTATATCCCCATAAAAAACTGCATCTCCAGTTGTTAGATGGTCTAACTTTTGGCGTACAACATACACTGTGTTTGTCTTATGAAGTTAAAGCTTCTGAACGCATTTATGTCGAGTCTTAATTGAAAATATAAAAAAACTGTAGCAAATAAATTTGCTACAGCATGAATTGGTACATGCCCCTTTGATGGCGCAATATCATATATTTTATCATAAAATAATTTATTATAGCGAATTTAGATTTTTCCAACATTAAAAAAGAATACTAAAGCCAATTGACAAAAAAGTCAAAAAACAGTATATTCAACTTATTCAACGTTGAATATAAAAAGGTGATTATTATGACAAGGCTATTAGTTCTTGCAATGTTGGGGCTAAAACCAATGACTGGGTATGATATTAAAGTAATGCTTGAATTAAATGACGCAGAACGATGGGGTGGTGTGCTAATCGGCTCGATCTATAATGCTTTAAAGAAGCTTGAAAAAGATGGCTATATAGAGGTAGCTAGTATAGAATCCACGGGTCATAGACAAAAGGCAATTTACCAAATTACTGAAAAGGGCAGGGAGCATGAGCAAGAATTAATTATCGAGGCTCTTGAAAAATCTTCTGTAGTTTATCCAACAACTTTGTATTCTGGTGTATCCTTTGCATTTAAACTGCCAAAAGATAAAGCTGTGGAAGCATTAGAAAAGCAGAAAAAAATTTTAGAGCAAGAAGAGCAAGCTATCAATGCTGGCTATGAGGCGAAATTAATTGCTATGCAAGGAGAACTGCCAGCATTAACTCAACTAGCATTTGATAATATGCTAGAAATTGTGAAAGTGCAGTCAAAATTTGTGCATCAAGCTATTGATATTATGGAAAAAAATAACTCCCTTGAATAAGGGAGTTAAAAAATAGCTATATGTTCAACGTTGAATATACAACGATTATCAAAGGGGGAGAAAATATGAAAAAGTTAATTAGCGCTAGTCAATTAATGAAAAGTTATAAAACTAGATGTGTCGTTGATCATATAGATGTTGATATTAATGAGGGGGAGATTGTAGCTTTAGTGGGCACAAATGGTGCTGGTAAAACAACAACTATCGGTATGCTTCTTGGCATTATTCCTCAGGACAGTGGAACAATTAAATACTGGACATCTGATTACAAAAAGGAAATAGGTGCGCAGCTTCAAACAACACCTTTTTTCGAAGGCTATTCTGTAGAGGATAATCTGAAATTATTTGCTGCATTTTATGGGGTTTCGCTAACAAAAATGCTGATAGATGAAAAACTTGCAGCTTTTGATTTATTGCAGGTGAAAAAACTGCCTGCTATTAAACTGTCATTAGGACAGCAAAAGCGCTTGGCAATTATCGTGACAACATTGCATAATCCTAAACTTGTGATTTTGGATGAACCTTCTGCAGGATTAGATCCAAGAGGACAACGAGAAATTCAACAAATCATTAAACGTTTAAAAGATAGTGGGGTTTCCGTCTTATTTTCTTCCGATGATATGTTGGAGGTAATGAATGTAGCTGACAGAGTATTGATGATGCATCATGGAAAAATAATTGCAAATGGCTCGCCGGATAGTTTAATGGAGCACTACCAAACTCAAAATTTAGAAGAATTATTTTTTGAATTAACAATGTGAGGAGTGAGAAAATGAAGGCAGTTTTCGTATTAAATTTGAAATCGAGTCTAAAAGATATGTATTTACTATTTTGGTCAATATTAATGCCATTTGCTGCGATAATTGCGCTAAGGTTATTTGTACCGAACTACGCAGAAAATTATGTAGAAGGAATCATTGCCGTGAGTGTATTTTTTTATTCATTTATGACCACTGCTTTTATAGCGTTATCGCAAAGAAAAAGAGGTGTATATAATTTACTTCACGCTACACCTATGCCTTTATGGAAATATATCATTAGTATTTCGAGTTCGTGGGCAATAGTTGCCATTATTTTATCTTATATAGTACTTTTATTTTCTATCGTTATCAATCGTCTAGATGTATCTTTTAACATCTTCTTATATATGACACCGATTATTTTAATAGCCTCATTAAGTTTTGTATTTTTTAGCTTTTTTTTATCAAGTCTCGTGAAGAACGAGGGACATTTAAGTATGACTGCTAATGTACTGATGATACCAATGTTACTTTGTAGCAATGCATTTTTTACAATGGAAAAGTCGCCAAACTTTATACAATATATTAGTCTGATAAATCCATTTGAATGGTTTTTAAATGGGATTAAAGCTGCATTTATAAATAACTTTAGTACGTGGGGAGAATCTTTACTCCTTTTAATAGGATGCTTAGCATTGACACTTATTATTTCATTAAAAACATTCAAGTATAGTGACCAATAAATGTTCAAAGAAAAGTATAAATAAATGCAAAAGAAGGAATGACCAGAACTCAAGATGGAGTCTGGTCATTTTGTCGTTTGCTCCAATATGCATAACAGCTCGGTGGTGGAGTCCACTACAGGCAGGTTACTTCAATACGTTTTTTGCCTAATAGGGGGCTTTGTTAAAAGTCAACTTTATCTACAATTTTTTCTGTAGCATGTGATTTGTTATATTTCTGAAGGAATGTTTTGAGCTTCTCGTACGTAATTTGGGTATTCAAACTACCTAGTACTCCATCATAAACATGTTCAGCTTTCGGAAGATAATAGATCTCATGAGGAACATGATTCATGGAAAGTTCCTTGCCCAATATTTTAGCTTGTTCTGTTGGGACAAGACTGTCGCTCGTGCCTAAAAACATAATGGTAGGTGGTGTATGCTCTCCAATATAATTGATAGGAGAAAGCTTTTTTAACGATCAGGAAATTGTGAAGGTGTGCCCCTTATATACTCCTTCATAACATTTTGCACATAGCCTGGACTCGGGTTATTCTCATAAAATTTTGTCATATCTGACGGTCCATAAAAGTTTATCACAGTATTAATAGGTACTGATGGTACATTGGTGGACGGTGGTAAAGTTGAATCTCCCATACTATATGCAGCGAGCATAGCTAGATTTCCACCTGCTGAATCACCCATTAAGTTAATTTTTTTAAGATCAATTTTGTAAGTATCCGCATGCTCAACTACCCATCCAATTGCTGATTTCACATCAGCTACCTCGTCTTTCCATCCTGCTTGGGGAGGCATGCGATAGTCTATATCAAAAACAGTAAATCCTAATTCGCTTAACCATTGATTTAAATAAGGGGCATTCGCTTTACTGCCCTCAACCCATCCACCTCCATGTACTTTTATAACAGCTGGGGTAGTTGTGTTTTTCAATTTTTCATTAGCTGGCCACACATCAAGCTTTAACTCAAAGCCATCTGTAGTTTTTCCAAATATAATATCTTTTGTAAACTTTGATGATATTTCTTTTTTGTAAAAAAAGTGAGAGTAAAGTGAAACGTGAATATTTTCTTTTTTAGCATAGTTCTTCATTTCGATAATTGGCTCCACATTTAGAAATACATTTATTGGCAATATCGAAATCAACATGAATTGAGCAATTTTAGCTTTGTTCCATAAACCAAGTATTAATAGCACTATGATAAAAAATGTTAATATTAATAAAAACCATGGCGTGTACAATGCAAGCGATCCAAGGAAACCAATTACACTAAGGATATTAGTTGTATGAAAAATGGCATACGTTATCATGGCAGTAAGAAGTGTTAGTACTACAGAAATGCCTGTTAATAGCCACTGTAAAAAACCTTTAGGGCGCCAAAAGGTTAATTGTTTTAGTTCCATATTTCAAAATTCCTCCATAAAGAATATATTTTATCTCCGACAGCACACATCTTTCTATGAATCAGATACACATGGATAATTCTCTTTCTATATAATATATATAGAATCAATTTTTTATTTGTAAAGTTAATCTACAGAAGAGGGCATACTCATCCGAGTCAATGTATGGGGACAATCTTTACTGTTTTTTATTGGGCTGCCAAATTTTGACACCTACCATTTCATAATGACCAGAACTCGAAATTGAGTCTGGCCGTTTTAGACTGTAAACCAAATTTAGCATTTTGTGAGGACAAAATTGTAACATAGGCTTAAAAGGGATATAAAGGAAGATCATAGAATAATTTACTGGAGACATTGGAGAGGGTGAGTAGATGTGTGAAAAGTTAATTAGAATAGGAACTACATATATTGCAGTCAGCAATGTAGAACGTTCATGTGAATGGTATGTAAGTAAAAGCAGGTATCCAAACACTCGCTGAAAGAAGTTAAAGCCTCCGGCGGATGTCACGGAATTGGAAAGGAGTTCTTTGTGCAAGCCCAAAGCCAATTCCGGACGCAATTATGCCGAGACATAATTGATTGATAGAGGAGTTAAAGTTGGAGGCATTGAAAATAGGGGCAATACGGGAAGAAATATTGTTTTTTATGATGTAGACGGAAATAAGTTTGATGTGTGGAGTGAGCTAAGCCCTATTTTTAAAGAAAACTACAAGGAGGGAAAATATGAGTAAACCTATATTAAAAGGTGTAGAAGCAATATTTATTCCAATTAAGAACCCAGAACTATCTGCAAAATGGTATGAGGAGAAACTTGGGTTTTCACTTCTGTATTTAGAAGAAGGCGCTGCAGTAATGAAAATTGATGCAGAATCTCAAACTGTTGTTTGTTTAGTAAAAGCAAAAAATCATATACCACTAAATTTCCCAGATAATTATTTTGGGGTTGGGAAGTTCTTTAATTTTATTACGCAAGACATTGAAGAAACTTATCGATCATTAATTGAAAAGAATGTGAAAGTTAATGAAATAGATGGAGAAGGTGAGACGAAATTTTTTTTACCTTTTATGATTCAGACGGAAATCCACTGGGAGTTTGTCAATAAATTATATAGAAACACTATTGATAGAATAGTAAATTTATAGAGGGTCACCTATAATAATAAGTGACCCATGGTAACAAAGCTTGGGAGGTGTAAGACTAAACCATCTTACATTACTAAAATATGATAAGATGTTATTTTTGCATAGTTAATTGCCTGATGAATATTCAGAAAATATCGACAATCCACTTTGTAGGCATAAACGCTGCGGGATTTAACTGTTCAGATTCTATCACGATGCCAGTTAATCCTTTATCCGATTTTGTTTCATGCCATTCGTCCTTCTCCCAAAAAATTACGTCACCAGGCTGGACTTGAAAATATAGCTCTTGTTCATTTCTTACAAATCCTTCTCCTTCTATAATTAAAAGAAGCTGGGGAACTACTGCTTGATGATAGCCAATTACACCGTTTTCTTCTAAATACATACATCCGATACTAGCTGATGTTTCAGTGTTGATAATTCGTGATATAATAAAATTTGACTTAAATTGTGTTATATTTTTGCCGTTTTCTATAGACAATTGATAATTTTCATTTGACTCCTCCAAACTTCAATTCATTTTTTCACAGCATGAATGTAGTGAATTGTTTCAAAGGCTGTTAAATTATCTTCTCGATTGTCAAAATAAAGTTCATTAATTGTATTTGGAGATAAATGCTCATAAATTAGCAAGCCTGAGTTTTCTAACATTTTTTCCATTTCTTTATAAGTAAAACATGATTTCATCGGTTCACCACTAGCTGCAGCCATTTTCACCATATTATCTACTCGATTTGAAGTTCCTTTTTCAGTAAATAATTTTTCATCTGCATAATCTAAGACGATGGAACTTCCAAACGGTACATGGGCAAACAAATGATTAAGTAAGCTTGACGTTTCCTCTTTCGTTAAATAATAGGAAACACCTAGCAGACTAAAGAACGTTTTTTTATTGTCAAAGCCGTTATCCATTAGATGTTGATAGGAAAACTTTTTTGTGAAATCCATCGAAATGTAATGTACATTACTTGGAAGCGTTATTTCAACTTCAGCCAATCTTTTCTTTTTAAATTCCTGTGTAGCAGGGTGATCAATTTCAAAGACTTCTAAAATGTTTACAAATTCAGGGTGTCTTAAGCTAAATGTGTCTAATCCTGCTCCGAGTATGGCATATTGCTGTAAACCTAACATGACTTCATTGTGCACAACTTTTTCACAATATGCTGCACGTGCCAAGGGCGTAGGGGAGAGTTGAGTTTGCACAATCCATTTTAATAGCTCCTCATTTTGTCCATTTAGTTTTTCTGCGATTTCTTTGTTAAAAAATTGGATGCCTTGAATCATGTTTGTTTGAATGTCATGTGACTCTTTTTGGGTGATTAACTCTTTTGCTAGATAGTCATCAAAAATTTTAGGGGTATCGAATTGACTATGATAAGCTCTACTAAAAGCTGAGATTAATGAAGTTAAGCTGGATTCACCTTTGTTCATGCAAATACACTCCTTCAAAAAAAATAGGATTCCCCTGGCCAGGAGAATCCTATTGTACAAATAAATATAATAAAAGTAAATTATTACATAAAAAATTTTTTTTGTCAAGTTTTAGGTGCTGGAAGCAACTGAATAAGAAATTCTTCTTATTCAATTTTTTGGATAAAGATGTTTCCGTCTGGTTGAATTTCTGCATATAAAACTTCTTGGATTGTTTTAACATTTGCCTTTTTTAATTCGTTATCTAGCCATTTTCTACTTTTTCCAACTTCCAGTAAATTTCGCGGCAATAGCTTCCCATCTGTGATGATTTCAATAGGGATAAATGCCGGAGATGATGGGGCGATTTTTAAATCCATCTTTTGTGGGCTTTGAAATTCAGGCTTTCTCAAAATACTAAGCATGCCGTTTGGTTCTAATATAGCATAGTCAATTTCTGTAATCGAGAAAACTTGATACTGTCTAATCATCATCGTAAGGTCATCAATATTTATTTTTGTGCTTGCTAAAGCTGCTCTATCTATTTTTCCTTTTTTAATGACAATTGTTGGTTGTCCATCAAGTATTGTTCTTGCTTTTCCGGATTTTAGAGCGATGTAACTAATCAAACTAGTAAGCGCGCACCAAACAATTAAGCTTACTAAAAATTTTGTGAATAGAATTGTTTTTAAAATTACCATATTGGCTGCAATAGAACCAATTGTAATACCAGTTACGTAGTTAAAGAAGGTTAAGTGACTTAGTTGTTTTTTACCTAAAAACCTCGTAAGTGTAAGCAGGACAAAGAAAGTAATAATTGTTTGAACAACTATTTGTAAATAACTTGAAAACAAATTCCCCACTCCTTATCTAATCCCTAGAATACCCAATGAATTTTTAAAAGATACTCCATATTCATCAAAACGTAGGGTTTTTTCCGTTTCGACAACATGCTTTTCTATGGACTTCTAATTGGAGCGAAGATCAAACGGGCATAAGTTTGAATAAATTACATCTCTGATTTACGGTGATAATTACTTTATTGTAGATAATTGTAAATATGGTAGCCGTTTTGGTAATATAAGTATTATTTGATGAAAAGGAGAGTTTTTATGGATACTAGAATTCCTAATCCGGTTCAAACTGTTATAAATGAATATTTAACCTTATTTCAAAATAAAATACCGAATATAATTGAAGGGTTCTATTTACATGGTTCAATTGCTCTTAACGCTTACATAAATGGGTCTAGTGATATCGATTTTATTACAGTTGTAAACAGAACCTTAACAGAAGAGGATGCGAAAATAATTTCCGACCTTCATATAGAATTAAATCGAAAATATAAGGAAATAGGGATGGATGGAAGTTATATACAAGTTGGAGATGTCGGAAAGAAACAGAGTGAGACAAAAGGCTGTTTAAAGGTAAATGAAGGCAAAACAAATTGGGGTAATGATGATATTAACCCAATCACTTGGTGGGTTTTAAAAAATAAAGGGATTCCCGTTTTAGGGCCGGATATAGCTACCTATAACTTCAGCGTAGATGAAAGAGTGCTGACTGATTATGTTTTGCAAAACATGAACAGTTATTGGGCGAATAGATTGAAAACGATGGAAAAATATAAAACTATGGCATTTGTGATACCAAATAAATTAGTTGATGAAGAAGTAGAATGGTCAATTACTGGGATGTTACGACAATTTTACACATTAACAGAAAATGATATTGTTTCAAAAGTAGATGCTTGTAAATTTGCGATACAGCATTTACCTGAAGAATTTCATGAAATTATTAACGAAGCTATTAGTATTCGAGAAGGTTCAAATATACGTTATTATAATTCGAAAAAACAACGCATTGCTGATACGGTTCAATGTATGACATACATACTAAATCATTGTAATAGTATCAAGGTATAGTGAGATGTGGCATCATGATTAAAGTTGGAGGATGACATTTGTTAAAACTGAATAGAGTGAAGACGGACGCCCTCAGGAAAGCGCACAGTTGGAACAACCAGACGTTTTGGTGATGAGCATGAAAAGTTCCATTTTATCAGCTATTACCTTTTTTGAATAAATGGTAAAATTAATTAGTCTTAAATGACAAATTCATTTAAGGGGTAGATAGTATGGAAAAAAATTATGTTAGCGTGATAAACAAAAAGGTGAAACCGTCTAACTAATAATTATATAGCGTTTTCTCAGATTGAAAGGGGAAAATTAATTGAATCAGGCGTTGCTTATTATTGATGCTCAGCAAGAATTATTGGATGGTAATGAGAAAGAAAAAGCTGTTTTTAATAAAGAACAACTTATTAGGAATATCAATTTAGTCATTGATAAAGCAAGGAAGACAAATGTCCCAGTTGCATTTGTAAGAGATCTTGATGTTGCGGAAGGTAAAGGAAAAGGATTCGAAATTCATAATGGCATTAATGTTCCTCAAGAAGCAAAGATTTTCGATAAAAAAGCAACGAATTGTTTCCATGGGACTGAACTTCTAAATCATTTGCAATCACAAGAAATTACGCATGTTGTTGTGATGGGCTGTTCGACGCAACACTGTATAGATAGTGCAGTAAGAACGGCAACTATTAGTGGTTTTGATGTCACATTAGTTGGTGATGGTCATTCAACTACGGACAGTGATGTTTTAAGTGCAGAACATATTATAAAGCATCATAATCATACACTGCATGGTCATTTCAATGTCGATCACTTTTCTGTTGTTAGAAATTCAGAAGAAGACTTGTTTCAACCTACACATGATTCTTATCGATAAGATAAAATGTATATGGACACTCATTTTATGGGTGTCTTTCTTTTTTTGAAAAGATTATTATTCTAGTAGATAAGCCTTAGAAGCAATATAGGGCTGCTATTTTTAGTAAATAAAAAGTAAATAGAAAGTAAATAGAAAGGCGAGATAGTATGACCATATATATTGCGCTACTAAGAGGAATTAATGTAGGCGGGCATAATAAAATAATTATGGCAGAATTAAGAAAGTCTCTTCAGCAATTAGGATTACATAATGTGAAGACGTATATCCAAAGTGGAAACATCCTTTTTGAATCAGACGAAACCGAGGAGCTTTTGCAAACAAAAATTCACGATAAAATTAAAGGGGATTTTGGGGTATCTAGCGTTGTTGTCATTAGAACAGCAGAGGAAATACTGAAAATTATTAGTCAATCTCCTTTTTCAGATGAGGAGATTTCAGAAGCGAATCGTTCATGTAAAGGGGAATGTTTGCATGTTGCATTGCTGCCAACAGCTCCTTCAATGGTCAATAGTGAAAAGTTTTTATCTTATGCAAACGAAAGAGAACTCAGTGTCATAAATGGAAGGGATGTGTATCTATTATTTTATGACAGCATTCGAAATTCCAAACTAGGCAATAATCTAAAAAAGCTTGAGATTCCAGCAACTGTCCGTAATTGGAAAACGCTCATAAAGCTTTCGAGTATGGTCGAAGAAGTCAAACATATGAAGAGTGAATAAGAATAAAAGTTCTATGTAAAAACTAATAAGGCAAATAATTTTGATTTGAATGCTTAACATTAACTATATCGCATAAATCGAAAAACTTCATAGTATGTTTAGACATAATAAGAATAATATGGTAAACTAGTAATGTCATGGTTAACAAATGAACACGCATAAAGAAAGCTAGGTATTCACAAATTTTTTGTGAACCTAGCTTTTTTGTTTAGATGAATGGAGTCAAAAAAATTATTATCGCTGTACCCATTTCGAAACAGTTTACTATAAAGGTTTAAGTGGAAATAAAAAGTATCTTGACAAATTATGTTTTTTAATTAAAAATAATTATGTTTAAAAATTTAAACATAGGGGAGGTATTATGGAAAATTTTAATTGCGATAACAAAGAACAAGTGTTAGAGAAGTTTAAATTATCAACCCCCATTTTCCAAGCACTTGGTGATGCTAATCGTCAACAAATCATCATGCTTTTACTCACACATGATAGCTTAAATGTAAATCAATTAACAGAAAGAATAGAGCTTTCTAGACCAGCTGTATCCCATCATTTAAAAATTTTAAGACAAGCAGGTTTAATTACTTTTAACCGAAATGGGAATGAAAAATATTATTCATTGAGTTCTAATGAGTTTTTAAAACAAATCAAAGAGTTAATTCAATCTATTGAACAAAGCTATTGATTTGTTCTTTTTTATAAATAAAGTTCATATGTTTAAACTTTTAAACATATGAAGAAGATTAGGAGGAATAAATAATGAAGAATAAGAACAAAAATCAATCAAAAAACATGTATTTATTAATGCTGCTCGTTCCTTTGTTTTGGGGTGGAGCATTTGCGACAGCGAAGCATGTCATTACGGAAGTTCCACCACTTGTTGCAGCTACGCTACGTTTCGGCATAACAGGAATAATACTTGTTACAATCATAACAATTCAGAAAGAATGGCAGTGGCAAGAAATCCGAGGTCGATGGACAGGATTGATCTTTATTGGCTTTATTGGGATTTTCGGTTACAATGCTTTCTTCTTTACGGCATTGAAGTATACTTCTGCGACAAACGGTGCGTTAATTATAGCTGCAATGCCTGTATTTACAATGCTAGGGGCCGTCATGTTAGGTAAAGAAAAATGGAACAATAAAACTGGAGCAGGTTTAACTTTATCGATGATTGGTGTAATTATTGTTTTAGTCAAAGGGTCACTTTCTGATTTGTTTTCTCTTTCTTTTAACTTAGGAGATTTGCTTTTTGTTGGGGCTCTTTTATGCGGAGTTATTTATGCACTAATGGGTGAATCTATGCTTAAAGGTATACCAGTGATGTTATCGAATACTATGATGATGTTATCTGGTGCTGTTTTCTTAGCAATCAGTACAGTATTTGAAGGCGGTTGGGGTCAAGTAGTCAATATGTCAATTCAAAGTTGGATTGAAATGTTTTATATGGTTGTATGTGGGACATTGATTGGCTATGTTATTTTTAACAAGGGTGTAGAGAGCTTAGGAGGTAGTAAAGCGAGCGTATATTTAAACTTGACGCCGATTGTCGCAACATTGATTGCAGTAATTGTGTATGGTAGCCCAATTACGTTGATACAAATCGTTGGGATGGTATTGGTGCTGGTAGGTGTTTATATTGCTACTAATAAAACAAATAACGTATTCAGTACACAGTCAGATAAAAGCATAATAGAGAATACATAATCATTTTGAATTGGGAAAAGAAACATAATACTTCTGGATTAACAAATAAACTGACTTCAAATGCTTTATTTAGAACGATGTGGTATTCAATAAATGTAAGCTTTTCAATGTCATAAGGTAAAACCAAGATACTAGGTACTCATTAATTTGAGCCTGGTATTTTTTTATTAAATAATTTCTCTTGCTATAAAACGGTCATAACAAATTAAATTAGCAAAATTAGAACTGTTTACCAATCGTATTAGTTTATTACAATTAATAATTTTGTAAGGAATGAGTAAGAAAAAAGAGATGATCGATTCGTACAATTAAAGTACATGAAAGGGGGGATTTTAATTCGGATTAAGAGTGTTAAAAGGATATCAATTAATGTCAGCTACTCTTAAAAAACATAGCTCTTTAGAGAAGTATTTCTTAAATAAACGAACGGAGAGAAAATCCATGCTTAAACTGAAGGAATTAGGATGGAAAAAATATCGATTAACTAAATATTTTATAAAAATAATCATTTGTATTGTGGCGACCTCCTGTCCTGTTGAACTTGTGTCGTGGGGATTTAAAAATGGAAGCGGACTAATGCCATTATCGGATATTCTTATTAAAACAACAGTGACTATTGTTTTAGCTATTATTTTATTACGTTTATTAATTGATAAATACAAGAATAGTTATGGTCTACCACTATTCAACATAATGAGTGTTGTTTTTATTATCATGCAATGAACAAACTAAAGAGGAGAGAGAGTTCTATGTTACATTTACTGAAGCTAGAAATGAAGAAATTTAACTTAGGTTGGTATGTAAAAGGTGCGATAATCGCAAATATCATTATAACTGCAGTAGTGTGTTCCGTAATTTTTATAGCACAGAGAGAAGGAGATATACCCATTTCAACGTATGAAGATGTTAATGTACTGATTGGCGCAAGCGTGAAGGCTACGTTTATTGTGTTTGCCTCTATATTAATTGCGAAACTAGTTATTGAGGAATATAAAAACAGAACAATTTTGATTATGTTTACCTATCCTGTTAGTCGCAAGAAACTGATTGCTAGTAAATTGATCTTGATCGCTTTATTAACATTCATGACTACGATGATGTCGAATAGCATAGTTTCGGGTCTATTTTCGATCATTAATAATTATTTTCCTATCGTTCCATTTTCAATAACTGCAAGCCAGTTCATAGGTGAAGCCATAAACATAGTACCTTTTGCTATTGCTACAACAGGAACAAGCTTAATTCCATTATATTTTGGAATGCGTAATTATTCTGTCTCGGCCACTATTGGTTCATCTCTTCTTGTGGTGACAATTGCTTGCGCTTATAACCCAGAAATTTCATTGGTGACTTTCATTCCACTGCAATTAGGGCTTGCAGCTATGGGAGTAATCATTGCGTACATAGGTATTCGTAAAATTGAAAATGTGGATGTGATGTAATTTTCAGTATGTTGAAGGATCAAAAGACATGTGAAAACGGAAGAGTTTAGTAATATATATATGGGTGCTACAATAAAAAATAAAAAGAGAGAAGGTACAAGAGATGGGAATGTTTATTGGCATTATTTCAGGTGCAGTTTTAGGTGTCATTTTATTATTAAGTAGCCTGTTATTATTTTGGATAAGCAAGTGGAAACAAGAAGAGAATCGCTATGTTATATGGATTATGGTTGCGGGTCTTCTGGCGTTAATTACATCTGGCAGCAATGCGCTACGGTATTTTTTATAAGGACTATTATTTTTGCTTAAGACAATGTTGGTGGGATTTTTGCAAGACTTTGTGTGATAAGAAAAAATTATGGGTGTATATGCAAAATCATAAATTTATTTTATGTTCTGTGTTTGATAATGTATAAGAAAGGGGGCGGTAAGATGAAAATTTTTGATACACACTTTCATATTATTGATTTTGATTTTCCGATTACTGAAAATCAAGGGTATGTACCACCTAGGTATGTTGTAGAGGATTACCGAAAAGAGACAGCGACTTATCCAATTGTAGGTGGGGCGATTGTATCTGGTTCTTTTCAAGGTTTTGACCAAGCATATTTGGTGAATGCTTTAGAGAAAATGGGATCTGCATTTTGTGGTGTTACACAGCTTCCATTTTCGGTGACAGATGAAGAGATTATCGATTTACATAATAAAGGTGTACGCGCACTCCGATTCAATGTGAAGCGCGGCGGCTCCGAAGATTTATCGAAGCTTGCTTACTTTGCGCGACGTGTTTATGATTTAGCTGGCTGGCATAGTGAATTATACATTGACGCGAAAAATTTGCCTGAAATTGCACCAACGATTGAAAAATTACCGGCGATTTCAATTGATCATTTAGGACTCTCTGAGGAAGGCTTACCCCATTTATTGCGACTCGTAGAAAAAGGTGTACGAGTAAAGGCGACAGGTTTTGGTCGTGTAGAGCTCGATGTAGAACATGCGTTGAAATCTATTTTTGCTGTCAATCCCCAAGCGTTAATGTTCGGTACAGATTTGCCGTCCACACGAGCAAAAAGACCTTTTGCTTATACAGATATTGAACTGATCCAAGAGTTATTTGATCCAATTTCAGTGGGGAAAATTCTTTATCAAAACGCGATGAATTTTTATTTTAAGTGAGTTTTTAGATAGAAAACTTTTTTCTCTCGTTACTAGGATAGATTAAAAGGCAAATATTGGTTCTTTACAGATTTTTGTTAAATAAATGGATGGCTTTAATAAATAATAAAAAACTATAGGGGGCGCCTCATGAAACTTTTAGATAGTAATTTCTTTATTTTTATTTTAGCTTTTGTAATTGCTATAGCGTTTGTTAACCCGCCTGTAATAAGGGATTTTAAAAGCATAATGTATGTTTCAACTTATTTTATTATTTTAGTTTCAGCGGGATTTGTGACAATAAAGCTTTTATTTAAAATATATGATTTAGCTGTTTTGAAATTAAGTAAAAACTGAATATTCAAATAAAAAAGTCAACTCAACATTTTTTAAGAGTTGACTTTTTGTTATGCTAAACCCATTTATTTGAACAAGAAGATAAAGTAAACACGTCAGTTAGTTTAAACTTTGAGCGTTCTTAGTTTCTATTAAAATATCTTCATTCTTAGCAATAAATACACCTAATAAAGTGATCAAACCGCCTGTTATGGCAGAAAAATGTGGAACCTCACCAAGCCAGACCCATGCAATAAGAAATGCAAAAACAGAAGTTAAATAAAGTGTACTCGTTGCTTCAGCTGCTCCTGTTTTTGATGTAACATAGGCTAGCATAAAATAGGGAATGATTGTTGGGAAAATGCCGAGATACAAAGCGACGAATGTTGTATTTAACGGCGCATCCAAAATGGCTTCACCTAGGCCAGGTAAAAATAGTAACATAAAGATAGTACCTGACCAAATTGCGTACATCGTGAATGGAAGAGCCCCGTATTTTTCTACATAACGTCGTTGAAAAACAAAGTATATACTTTCTGAAAGAGATGCTACTAAAACTAGGATGATCCCCGTATTAAAAGTAAAGTCTCCGGTTGAACCTCCTACAGAAATAAATGCTACACCACAAAAACCAACAACTGAACCAAGCCATCCCCATAACCCAAGCTTCTCACGAAAAAAGAATACAGCTATCAAGGCGGTGAATATAGGGGTTGTTGAAACAAGTAAACTTGCAACGCCAGCACTAATCGTTTGCTCCCCATAATTAAGTGCTACTTGATATACAGTGAATCCTAAAAAGCCAAGCAATAAAATAATTGGGATATCTTTTAGTGAAGGTAAAGGCGTTTTAGTAATAACTGCGATGATGATTAATACGAATGAGCCGACTAATAATCGTAATAGTGAGATATGTTCGGGTGAATAAGCCGTCAATGCGACTCGGATTCCTGGAAAAGCTGATGCCCATAAAATAATCATTAGGAAATGAGCAGAAATAATTTTAAAATTTAATGTTTTAAACATAATTACACCTCGTTCTACTTTTATCATCCAACCGGTTAAATTGATATTTTTAATGTTAATAGGACTTTGATAAAATTTCTTCAACAGGTTAAAATAAAAAAAACCAACCAGTTCATTTAAGGGAGTACATATGAAAAAGCCGAAATACCAAGTAATTATTGATTTTATAAAAGAAAAAATTGCGAAAGGGGAGTGGGCGATTGGCAGTCCTATACCAAGTCAACGTAATCTTGCAAAACAGTTCGAGGTTAATCGGAGTACAGTTATAACAGCTTTAGAGGAACTAATGGCAGAAGGACTCATTGAAGGAAAAGCAGGAAAGGAAACTCTCGTCACCAATAATACTTGGACACTGATGGGGGCAAAATCCTCGACGAACTGGAATGAAAATGTCACGTTAGGCATTCATAAACCTAGTGTTTCTATGGTGCAGGAGATTAACGAAGCGGAATCGAATGCGAATCTTATTCAATTGAGTAAAGGGGAGTTATCACCAGAGATGTTCCCTTTAGAAGAGATGAAAGCCGTTGTTCAAAAGGTTTCGAATCAATTGACCACTTTTGGCTATGAAGAGCCGAAAGGAAATATAAGACTACGCCAAGCCATTAGTGACTATTTAAAAGTAAGAGGAATTGAAGCATCACCGTCGTCCATCCTTATCGTTTCTGGTGCTCTCCAAGCGTTACATCTAATTTCAATTGGTCTTCTAAAAAGAGGTTCATCGGTATTGTTAGAAATGCCGTCCTACCTTTACTCATTGACTGTTTTTGAGTCTGCTGGGATGGCGTTGCAAGGATTAACGATGGACAATGAGGGGATTATTATAGATTCCATTTATCCGACTAATGAAAAAGGCAAGAATATTTTATATACGATTCCAACCTTTCACAATCCAACAGGCGCACTAATGCAAGAAGAGAGACGACAGAAATTAATGGCATACTGTGAGAGAGAACAACTTCCAGTTATAGAAGATGATGTGTACCGTGATTTATGGATTGACAATCCACCACCTAAACCACTGAAAGCGATGGACCATTACGGGAATGTATTGTATGTTGGAAGTTTATCCAAAACCATTAGTCCAGGATTACGAATTGGGTGGGTAGTCGGTTCGGAGTCAGTCATTAATCGATTAGCAGACTTAAAAATGCAATCTGATTATGGATCAAGTACTCTTTCCCAGCTAGTGGCAGCAGAATGGCTATCAAGTAATTTATATGAGGATCATCTTGATAAAGTAAGAGAACAACTTAACATTCGTAGAAAAGTTGCTTTAGATGCATTGGATAAATATTTGAGTCCTTACGCTACGTGGGACATCCCAAAAGGTGGATTGTTCATATGGGTTAAAATAAAACCAGAATATAAAGTAAAAAGGCTGTTTGAGAAAGCGTTATCCAACAATATTCTTCTAAATCCTGGTAGTATTTATGCCGAAAAATCAGGATTATTTATACGAATTTCCTACGGGTATGCTTCACTCGAAGAAATTAAAGAAGGCATTTTCCAATTAAGTGAAATTATTAAACATCAATAGATTGTAATGGAGGGGTTAAATGAATTTACGAAACAAATTGCCGAAAAGTGACCCGAATTTACATGTAGAATTAATTAAAAATGGCTGGATTCCTATGAAAGAACCTAAAAATTTTGTAAGTGCTATTTTGTTATCGATCCCTTTAATGATGATCGCTTCAATGATTTCTATTGGGGTAATAAATATTTTCTCCAGTATTTCTTTGAATGATTTTGGATTTTCAGAGGGTGCAATAACTATAACAATTAACTTTACTATTATTTTGGGGCTAGTCTTACTAATGATTATTCATGAATTACTTCATTTGATGTTCATTCCTAATTTTGTGAAATCAGAAAAAACTTTTGTGGGTCTTACTCTGTTCGGGGCTTTTGTTATTACGGAAGAAGAGATTTCAAAATCAAGATATATCTTCATTACGGTTGCTCCTTTTATAATACTGTCAATAATTTTGCCACTAATTTTAAGTGTAGTTGGACTCTTAACAACGACATTAAAGTTTTTGGTCATACTAAACGCAATGGGGTCGTCAGTTGATTTACTAAATCTTATTCTTATAATGAAACAAGTACCAATAAACGCAACTTTAACATGTAATGGGCCAAATACATATTGGAAAAAAGTTCAGACTGAACGAATAGGGTAAAGATTTCGTAAGTCACCTTAATAAGAATAATACCTTATGATTAAATAAGAACCTTATTAAATGCTCTTGATATAAAACTCATTAGAACAGCTACAAAGAACCACACTATAAATTTAAGACTTAAAAAAAAGAAATACTTTTAGAACATTTAAAAAATCACTCAATCGATAAAAGATGAGTGATTTTTTTGATAAAGACTTTATTTCTATATGGCATGAGAAGTACAGAGTATAAGAAGAAGGCCTATTTTATATTTTTATCTCATAATAATAAATATACTATTAATGTTAACTGGTTAACAATTTTGATTGACTTGCGAAAATTAATAACGTATAGTTATTGTTAACCGGTTAACAATGTTGTTTTGAAAAATATTTAGAAAAGATTGGTGGAAACTAATGGATAAGATAAGTAAAAAAGAAGAAGCCTTGGAGTCTCTACAACATTTAATTACAGAAAGAGAAGCAGCTCAAAAAAGGAAAAGAGTAGATAAATCAGGCAAAGAAGAAGCGTTCGTTTTAGATTGGACACTTACTCAATTACATATCGTTGCAACAATCAAAGAAAAGGGAATGGCTAATAACACCTATCTATCTGAAAATTTAAAATTATCTAAACCAGCAATTACAAAAGCCGTTAAAAAGTTGTTACAACAAAATATTCTTATGAAAATACAGCAAGAAGATAATAAAAAAGAAGTTTATTATCTTCTTACAGAGTCGGGGGAGAAACTTGCTTTAGTTCATAATCAATTACATGAAAAAGCAAGAATACGCTATTTAAGTATTTTGGATAATTTTAATATAGTCGAATTGGAGACTATTATTAAGTTTTTAAATGCTGTTACCAAGAATATAAAGTAAAATTAAGGAGAGCGTATATGGCAAAACGAATAGCTCAAAATAAATTATTGGTTTTATATTTGTTAAGTATAAGCACCTTTTTTGCCTCTTTAAATCAAAACATTTATACACCAATTATTCCTCTTATTCGGGATTTTTTCAGCGTCTCAATTAATTGGGTGAACTTCACGGTGAGCAGTTTTATATTTATTATTGCTATAATTCAAATTATTTTAGGTGCAGTTATTGATTCTAAAAATCAAAAAAAAATATTATTAGTTAGCTTTATTCTTATCAGCATTTCAACGATATTTTGCGCTTATACAACTAATTTTATGCTTTTTTTGATTGCCAGGATAGTCCAAGCTATTGGTGCTGGAATGATACCTTTAGTTACGATCAACATGATAGCACAACTGTTTGAAGGTGAAGCGAGAGGCAGTGCAATGGGTACATATCAAATATTGCTTACACTTGCGCCAACGATTTCGCCTCTATTGGGAGGATTACTCGGGCAATATTATGGCTACCGAGGAATTTTCCTATTCCTTCTTGTTATATCTGCTATATTATTTATTTTGGTTGCTTACATACTACCTAATAATAATATAGCAGATATACAAGGAAAACCAAGTAGCTTAATTAAAAACTATATTGCTGTTTTTTCTAATTATATAGGTGTAAGCACAATGATTGTAAGTTTTTTTGTATTTTTTGTATATTTTTCAATTCTTGTGTACATGCCGATATTACTTAACGACCAATATCACGTATCATTGCAAATCATTGGTTTAATCTATTTACCCTTGACCGTTAGTATGATTTTGGGAAGTGTATTATTCAAAAACTTACAGAAAACAATACCTTTAAATGTGTTGTTTATTGCTGTTTTACTGTTAATGCCCTTACAAGTAATATTATTTGGTTTACTGCATACCAAATCAATAATTGGCGTCACTATCATATTATTTGGCTATGGCATGACAGTGGGATTCTCACCTCCTTTATTTTCAACTATGATAAGTAACGAATACCACGAAAATAGAGGAACAGCTTTAGGTCTTTTTAATTTCATCCGTTATTCAGGTATGGCAATAGGAGGCATGTTCACTGGATTATATAAAATCCTACCAAGTGATATCGTATATGTTTTTTTAGGTGTCTTTCTTTTTTTTGCTTCAATATTACATTATCGAAGTTTGAAGAGAAGACATTTGTAATAGAATGGTTTATTCCTAAATGCATTTGACTGAAAACATTAATAATTAAAGTTTAAAGAGAATTTTATTACTTGTGTGTAGTTAGATAGGTTCCTGAGGGTTATGAAAGTAGAAATCATAACCGGTATTTACTGTTGCGAATTATTAGACACAATATTAAAGTGTAACACGGTCAATAAAAAGGTCCTAAAAGCTCTATTTTACCAGGCTTTTAGGACCTTTTATGACTCTTTTTTAGGCTAGATTTTTTATAAATTTCTTAACATTCCCTAAACAACAACTACCTTGGGGATTGTTTACCTCACAGCCACAACGATTCTCTTTTATATTTTCACGAATATGTTCTAACGGATTTGGAGTAAGTTTATTTTCGACATTTTGTTTAATTTTCTCTTTAGTCCAGTTAAAACAATAACAAACCGGTGTACTTAATGAGTCATCCTTTTGATGCACAGATATCTTTATATCAGAAAGTGTGTATTCCTTATTACTCGTATCAAAATAAACGACCTTACAATTTTTGGTAGAACGAAAATGGTATTTTTCCATAGCATTTATTGATTCTAATACAGATGGTTTAAGCATGGAATTAATTGTCATTAGCTGTATGTTTTTAGCTTTATTTTTGCAAGACGGATAAATAATAGTGTTTGTATTACTATTTTCTTTAGGACTACTACAACAATTTTCCATCTTTGATTCACCTCGTACAATTTAATTTCTACCGCTAAAGTTTCAAGTAGTAGAGCATTGGTTTGGACTCATAATACACACCTACAATAAGGAGAGGAGGAATTGTTTCATTATCAACAAGACCGTGAATAATCATAAAATAATTAAGGGCCAACAGCTTTTTTGAAAGTTGTTAAACATTATATTAAAATGTAAATTAATTCCGATAAAATACGTGAACTTTTTTTAGGCGCTCATAAATAAACTGCATCTTAGTTCGTACTAACTGGGATGCAGTTCTAAATGTCGTTTTGGCTTTATAAAAGAAAATAGTAAAGGTGATAAATTATATGTTAGGATTTGAATGGTTCCCTAGAAGATGGGGGAAAAGAAAGGTTTCTGAACGTTTTCTTCAAGCAAAATTTACTGAAGAAGGTAAAGGGATTACGATTACTACATATGCAGTAGATTTGTATGTGCTATCAATTCCTTTAGAAGTGAAAAAATATAAATCACTGTGATTTATGAGTGTCAACAAATTTTGTTGACATTTTTCTATTTGAAAGACATGTATTCAAATAGGTTGTGTTTGACTTAAAATGTGAAAATAAATAACATCCTAAAATAACAATCAATCCTCCAATCCCTTGAGTCCAAGAGATGCTTTCTCCTAAAATTAAAAACGCTAAAAGTGCAGTGAAAATCGGATTGAAATTAAGGAAAACACCGGATGTTGTAGCCCCTAATTTTTGAATACCAATACTCCAAAGTACCATACAAACAACAGTGGAGATAAGTCCTGTATATAAAAGTGAAAGAATAAAAGAATGATTTACATTGAAAATGGTAAAATCCTTAAGGTTAAACGGTAATAGTACAAGAAGTCCGAATATTCCTGAATACAAAGTAGACATTAGTGGCGAGGTAGTCTTCATTGCCCATTTACTACAGATGGAATAAATTCCCCAAACACATACTGCTGCAATCATCCATAAATCACCCAAATTAAATTGAAAAGACAATAAAAAATCGATATTACCCTTTGAAAGTACGAGAAGCACACCAAACAACGAAAATAACATCGAAAGTGCTTGAAGTTTATTCATTTTTTCCTTTAGAAAAACAAATGAAAAAAACGCAATAGAAATTGTATTTAATGATGAAATGAGACCAACATTTGTCGACGTAGTTTTTTCTAATGCTAAAAATTGAAAGATATTGAACAATACCACACCTGAAATACCCATTAAAAATAAAGGGAGAAGGGCGGCTCGAGAGGGAAGCAGTTTTTTCTCTTTCCACCATACCATTGGAAGAAGGGCCACTATGGCAATGAGCCACCTTAAGCTCGTCAGTGTTAACGGAGAGGCATGGTCAACAAGAGATTTGGCCACTACAAAATTGCCACCCCAAAGTAAACTAGTTAAAAGCATTAATAAAACATAGACATTCTTCAAATCATTATCTCTCCTTTGATTGTCTTATATACAATCAGGTTACATTTAATAAAAGAATCATAACACTTTTGCTAATTTGGCAGTATAATATTTTGTAAGAAAGATGAAAATCAAAACAATGGAAAGAAAAATAAAGTTCTTGCAGAATAAAATTAAAAATAGCTGTCAAATATGGTTGGAATTTCGAATGAAAAAAGGAGAGAAAAAAGCATGAGAGATGTGGAAAGAAAATTACTAGATCGTGTTGATACTCAAATACTAGATATTTTGCAGAGAGAGGTTCAGATAAGTAATGCAGAGATAGCGAGACGAGTGAATTTGTCTCCGCCGGCAACCCACACAAGGATAAAACGTTTAGAAAGTGAAGGATTTATTGACAAACAAGTTGCCATTTTAAATCCTGAGAAACTTGGATTCGATTTACTGTGCTATGTTTTCATGAGTACCAATATTCATCAAGCTAAGGAATTAGAAGCTTTGGAAAATAGCTTAAAAACAATGACCGAAATATTAGAATGTCATTGTTTAACGGGAGAGTATGATTATCTTTTAAAGGTCATAATTAGAGATCGAAAAGAATTAGATAGCTTTATTAGAAAATTAAATAGGATGGGCATATCCCGTATTCAAACTAACTTATCTTTAAGAGAAATTAAATATTCAACAGTCTTACCGATATCAGAAGATAAACAGTAGAAGTTTTTTAGAGCAATATGGTTTTTAGCTTCGTCCCCAAAATGGTTTAGGTCAAAACTCAATTTTAGGAGGTATTATGAAAACATTCATATATATGGTGCGACATGGAGATTCACTAAAAGACGGTAATGAGAGAACGAGAGAATTGACTGAAAAAGGTAGGTTAGACGCTCAACGAATAACTGATATTTTACAAAAAGAAGGCATTGATACTGTTATTTCAAGCCCGTATAATCGTTCAATCCAAACTGTTCAGGAAGTAGCTAATCAAATAGAAAAAGAGGTAATTATATTTGAAGATTTAAAAGAGCAACTATTTATTGCGGGAGATAAGCGAATTGCTGACGAGGAATTATTCCCTTTTTTACAAAAGTCATTTTCTGATCCAACCTATGCATTAGAGGGAGGCGAGTCAAATGCTGACTGCCAGAAACGTGCTATAAAAGTTTTAGAAAAAGTAGTAAACACATATCAAGGTCAGAAAGTAGTAATTGGCACACATGGGGCTGTAATGACTTTAATGATGGGGTTTTATGATAGTAGATATGATTTGAATTTTTTATTACAGACAACGAAACCAGACATTTACAGAATGGAATTCAATGGGCAAGTATTGGTCGATGTAAAAAGGTTATGGGGGATATAGGGAGAGGTTTTTGAAGTAATTCAGCATATAAAGTTAGGAAACTTTGGTATTTGAGATAATGTTCATTACACTAAAAGAGAAGAATGATTAAACTGAAGACGAAACAATGTTTGTAGGGGTGAAAATTAAATGGAGGACAAACTAAATCAGAAGTATGAAATAAAAAATTATTTGAACAAACAAATTAATAAAAATCAATATATTTTAGGTGTTGCAGCAGGTTCTGGAATGACAGCTAGATATGCAGAACAAGGTGGCGCTGATTTTATTCTGGCGCTAAATTCAGGGCGGTTTAGATTAATGGGGGTAAGCTCATTAGCAGGCTTTTTACCGTATGCCAATAGTAATGATGTTGTAATGGATTTTGCATGCAAAGAGATCATTCCTACGATAAAAAAAATTCCAGTTTGTTTTGGTTTATGTGCAACAGATCCAACAATTGAATTAGATAGCTATATCGATTTGATTCAGAAGAAAGGATTTGCAGGTATTAATAATTATCCAAGTATTGGCCTGATAGATGGGCTTTTTAGAGAAGCTTTAGAAGAACAAGGGATTACATACGAAAAAGAGATAGAAGCTATTCGTATCGCTAGTGAAAAAGGTTTGTTTTCAGTAGCTTTTGTATTTAATGAGGAGCAAGCTATAAGTATGGTAGAAGCGGGTGCAGATATTATTTGTGTTCACTTAGGTTTAACGAATGGGGGATCACTAGGCGCTAAAAAGATATTATCTTTACATGCTGCCAAAAAGATGGCTGTAACTATTTTTAATAGATGTAATGAACTGAATCCAAACATTATTAACATGATTTATGGAGGTCCGGTTAATAAACCAATAGATGTTCAGTATATGTACGATGATACTACTATTATGGGGTATATAGGGGGTTCCGTTTTTGAAAGGATTCCAAATGAACAAGCACTTATACATATTACGAAATCATTTAAGCAGACGAACGATTTTCAGTTGGATGAATTAATCAGTAAAATTACTGATGGTTTAGGAAGTCGAGATGATTATATTAATTTTGCAAAGAAGTATATCAGCCTACATTATATGGACGAAATTTCGTTGAATGAAGTCGCCGAAATATTAAGTTTGTCTCGCTCTTATTTAAGCACTTTATTTAAAAAAGAGATGGGTATTTCATTTACTGAATATCTGATTAATTTCCGGCTTAATCGAGCTATCGAAATACTGAAATTTGAAAAAATACCCCTAAATAATATCGCGGAAATGGTAGGTTATCCAGATTACACTCAATTTAGTAAAATATTTAAAAAATATAAAGGTGTGTCACCTAAAAACTATTTAACTTCTTTTCAGCAAGATTTTGAACACCCGCTGAAATAGAGGAACTCAATCTTGGCAACGTCCCGTGGCAAAGACTGAGTGACCAACATCACGTTGGCCCAAAGCCTCCGGCGGATGTCATGGAATAGGAAATGAGTTCTAAGAGGATGTTAGCCTAAAATCATCGCATCCTTGCGAAAACGGCTAACTGATCTCCAGCCTGTTGTTGCTGACGCTTCGCTTTCGCATAAAAAACATCTGCAGGCCTAAGTACAAAGCCGGTTCCTGACGCAACAATGTCAAGGCATAATTGATAATATAACAAAGAGACAATTTTATAGAACAAAAACACATTAACTCTCCCAAAAGAAAACGTTATTATGGAATGGAGTAATAAATGTAATCGCTTTCTTATATGATTATTTTGACGATTTAAAGATCTAGAAGGGAGAGAGATGATATGAAAACAATTGCTTTGGCTGGAACATTTGATTCAAAAGGAAAAGAATATTTGTATGTAAAAGAGTTGATTGAATTGTTAGGTTTCAATACTTTTACGATTCATACTGGAGTTTTTAACCCAGCGTTTGAGCCTGACGTATCAAATGCTGAAGTAGCAGCTGCAGCTGAAGAAGATATACAGGACATTGCGACAAAGAGAGATCGAGCAAATGCAACCGCAGTTCTTGCAAAGGGGATGGAAGTGCTTTTGCCGAAACTGTATGAAGAAGGTAAATTTGACGGTGTACTTTCCTTTGGAGGTACTGGAGGCTCATCTATCGTAACAACTGGTATGAGAGCACTACCTATTGGTGTTCCAAAAGTGATGGTTTCTACAGTTGCTTCTGGTAATACGGAGCCATATGTAGGAACTAGTGATATCATTATGATTCCATCAGTAGTAGACGTTGCTGGTTTAAATGTAATTTCGACAAAAATATTTACGAATGCAGTATTTGCGATTGCAGGTATGCTGAATTTTGACAATAAAACGATCGTGAAAAAAAAGCCACTTATTGCTGCAACTATGTTTGGACTAACAACACCTTGTATTAATCAGGCTAAAGATTTTTTAGAAGCTAAAGGATATGAAGTATTAATATTCCATGCAACAGGTGTTGGTGGTCGTACAATGGAGAATTTAATAGCTAATGGATTTATAGATGGAGTCCTTGACATAACGACCACTGAATGGGCTGATGAGTTAATTGGCGGTGTATTGAAAGCTGGACCGAATCGTTTAGAAGCAGCTTCTAGAAAACAAATTCCTCAAGTTGTATCGGTTGGTGCAATAGATATGGTTAACTTTGGTCCATTTGACTCTGTGCCTGATAAATTTAAAGGTCGAAAATTTTATCAGCATAATCCAACAGTTACTTTGATGCGTACATCCGTTGAAGAGAATAAACAAATAGGTGAAGTAATTGCAGAAAAATTAGCTTTAGCGAAAGGATACACATCATTATTATTACCACTAGAAGGGCTCTCTGGTCTAGATGTTGAAGGGCAACCTTTTTATGGTTTAGAAGAAGATAGAATGTTATTTGAAACATTAAGAAAAAAAGTTGACCAAAGCAAAGTGGAAATGATTGAAATCAATGCGGATATTAATAGTGAAGAGTTTGCACTAGCTGCAGCGAAAAAATTGATTGAATTAATAGAAAATAAAGAGAGGGATAGCAATCATGTCAAAGAGACAAGAAATATTGAATCGTTTTAAAGAAGAAATTAAAAAAGGCAATATTCTGCTAGGTGTTGGAGCTGGTACAGGAATTACAGCTAAAAGTAGTGAAGCCGGTGGAGCTGACATGTTAATTGTCTATAATTCTGGCCGTTATAGAATGGCTGGTCGTGGTTCTCTAGCTGGATTATTATCTTATGGTGATGCCAATCAAATTGTTGTGGAGATGGGTAATGAAGTATTACCAGTTGTAAAGGATACTCCAGTACTAGCTGGTGTTAATGGAACAGATCCTTTTAAAGTCATGGAAGTTTTTTTAAAGCAGCTGAAAGAACAAGGGTTTAGTGGGGTTCAAAACTTTCCTACAGTTGGGTTAATTGACGGTGTATTTCGTCAAAATCTAGAGGAAACAGGAATGGGCTACGATTTAGAAGTAGATATGATTAGAAAAGCAAATGAATTAGACTTACTAACTACACCTTATGTCTTCGATGAAGAGCAGGCAAAGAAAATGGCTGAAGCGGGTGCGGATATTTTAGTAGCCCATATGGGATTAACAACAAAAGGAACGATTGGTGCACAAACTGCCTTAACTTTAGATGACTGTGTCGATCGAATTCAAAAAATTATTAATGCTGGTAAGTCTATAAATCCTGAAATATTAGCAATTTGCCATGGAGGTCCAATTGCGGAACCGGAAGATGCTGCTTATATTATTGAAAGAGTAGATGGGATTGTTGGATTCTTTGGTGCTTCTAGTATTGAGAGATTTGCTGCAGAAAAAGGAATCAAGGAGCAAACTGAAGCTTTCAAAGGTTTATAATTGAAAGTGTATTCTTATTAGAAGAAAAAACAAAGTACCGGTTATAACATTAAATAATAGTTTAATTTAAATAATCTAAATAAATAAGACGAATCCATTTTGAAAAAAAATTGTTCAAATTGGATTCGTCTTTTGATCTCTTTTTTGAAATTTATTATTTTTTGGTATCTTTGTTGCGCTTTTTCTTAGCATAGTCTGCTTCAATTCGGATAGTTTTTTACTGTTTTGTTACGATTAATAATTATTGTTAGTGTATTTAATAGATTTGAAACTAAAACAATTAGGGAGATGGTGTAGTGAGCGAAATAGATAAACGAAACAGATTAAGCGAAGAACCATTTGCTTATCAAATAACGAAAAAAGGAACGGTAGTAATAGAATACGAGGGTAAACAAATAAAAATTGTAAAGGATAGGGAGGCCGTGCGACTTATCGCAAGAATCAAAGAAGTTGAAGACAATATAACAGCGGTACAGTTAATGCTAGCTAAAATTACAGGTAATTTTAAATGGGGTAACGAGAAAATTGGAAAAAATAAAAGAAAGTAACCTACGATTTCGTAGTTTCACATTTTCTCTTACCAGTTTCCACACCTACTTCATAAATAAAGAGGATCATAATAAAGAAAAGGACAATTTTTTGAGTAGAGCTTGCTGACCAAAAGCCCAAATAATACATGAACACAAGAAAGATAGCTAAAAGAGTTTTAACAATCTTTAGCGTCATCCAGATACCTCCTATTAGTCGGATTGATAGATTTCAAAATGATCATTAGTCAGGCAGTCTTGCTGAACAAGCTTTTAAATATGATGAATAATTATTTTACTAATCCAAACCGCCAAGATAACCCAAATAATAATAAAAAGAATACCAACAAACCAATTCTTTTGTTTTCCAGATTGTTTTAACTTTTCCGCAGCTTCTTTATGATCATCAATCACACGTTGTGGAATTAATTTTAAAGCGAAGATTATTCCAAAAGGAACAATTATCAAATCATCAAGATACCCTAGAATTGGAATAAAATCTGGAATTAAATCTATTGGGCTAAAAGCATAAGCAACTATAAGCATAGTCACAAGCTTTGCATACCATGGGGTTCTTGGATCTTTATAAGACAAGTATAGTACAAATAAATTTTGTTTTAATTTTTTAGCAAAGGCTTTAAACTTGGATAGTAAATTTATTCTCATTGAAAAATCTTCCCCCATTCCTAGAAAGTATATATCATAAAAATACATCGGGGGGAAGAGAAATACTTACTGTACATCCAATGATAATATAGAGTTAGATTTTAGTATTTATATATTCCATTAGCAAAGCACTTTCATTATTAATTGTTTTAACTTTTGTAAACCCGCATTTTTCGTAACATCTAATAGCCCTTTCGTTAGAAACTTCAGGGTCTACTATTATAATTTCAGCGTCTGTAATTTTAATTATGAGTTCAATAAATTTACAAACCATAATTGTTCCATAGCCTTTATTAAATAAATTTGGATTACCGATAAATTGATCAATTCCAAAAACCACTTCATTATTTAAATAGCCTAATTTTTTTAATTCTTCCGCTTGAAGTTTATAGTATTGCATAAATCCTATTGGGGAACCGTCTAACTCAACAATGAAGGGAAGAACTAGAATTTCCCCACGAACGCGTGGTTCATATTTTTTCCTAACTTGTTCTATTGAAAATGGTGAATTGATATCCCCGTAAAATTCTAAAACTTCTCTCGTACTCAACCATTTAGCCATTAAACCATAATCATTATCTGTCATTTTTCTGATGTGTATTTTGTTGATATCCAAAAAAGTACCCCTTTCAAAACTACAAGTATAGATAAAAATATTATTCCCTACCTATTTTAACATCTTTCAAAGGGTGTCCAAACATCCAAGCATCCTGCCGATTCCGGAAGCAATTATGTCGTGGCATAATTGATATTTGGTTCATCCACTTTATCTGTGGTTGGGAAGTTTCTACATGATATCAGACCGACGATTGACTTTCCCAGCCAATATTTCTTTGTAGTACTATATTCACATGAATGATGTTCCATACATGCCATAGAATTTTGTTTACAAACTAAGCTTTCATCTTAGGTCACTGAATGTCGTTTTTGAGATAGTAAGAAAACAACTTTTTACAGCCAGTTGTTACTATTTAACAGGCGACTGGTTGTTTAGTTTCGTTTGAAAACAGATAATTTGTTAGTGTCGTCGAGAAAATGATGGGGGAATTGATAAGGGTCTTAATTGCCCATTTTTATACAGCTGTGTTGGTGGGGAAGAGACGATTTGAAAGAAAAATATGCAGAAATAGAACTAATTTTAATTAAGAAACAGTCCCTTCACATTTGAAAGGACTGTTCATTAGGGGGGCATTGTGGGATCGACTAATAAAAGAATTAGCAGAATTCATGGTGATTGCGAAGAAAGTTGTAATAATAAAAATGTTCATCGAGGAATACAAGTCCCTCAAGAACCTTTAGGTACAGGTCTTCCAGGGTCTGCTTATATTTATGATACAACTGCTCAACCAGGTATCCCGAATAATGGTTCAGTTACTTTCAATACAAATGGCAATATTACACCTGCAGGGTTTGTAACACATGTACCAGGAACAGCACCTATCATTATAAATCAAACGGGGATTTATCTTATTACCTTTGAAGTGTTCGTTACAGGTGGCCCTTTTGCATTTTCCCTTTTCAATGGCGACAACCAAATAGCAGGTTCCAATTACGGAGGCAATGGTGGTTCCGACCCGCAAAATGGTCAAGTAATCACTACTTTAAATGCATCGGATGTTCTTAAATTGAGAAATATTCATCCAAACCCAACAGCTTTATTAAATACAATTGTTGGAGGCACTCTGGTTATCAGCGCGTCTATTGTCATTTTAAGATTAGCTTAAGGATTTTAATTTGAGTCACATCTAATAAGGTGTGGCTTTTTACATTTATAGATTGGTTTTGAAATTCGAAAGGGATGGTTATCATGTGAACTTGTCCACTTTCCATGATTCAGTTAAACTTACTAAGCAACAAGTGCACGGAAATGCACTATAAAACTAAAACACTTTTCTGCTTTACAAAACATGTCCGGCTCAACGAGAAATGAGCCAACTCGACAAAAGAAGACTTACCGCAGAACAAAGCCTTATCTTACATGGTAAGGCTTTTTATTGTTAGAATTTATCTTTTTTACCATCTTTGTTCGGTCCTTGTGTATAATGAAAATAATCCTAAATAAGAAGGAGTTGGATAGAGAAATGGCAGATGATCTCTTTACTGCATTTATTTTTTTATTTCCAGTTTTACTAATAGCAATAACACTATGGATTAGAATCATAAAAGTAAATAGTAATATTCAAGTTGAACAAAATAAAGAAATTATCGAGCTTTTAAAAAAGAGCAGTCGCGATAAAGATGAAGTCAAAATAAACGATAATACATATATAGATTAATTTAATGTTAGTTTAACATCCTTCGGGGTGTTTTTTCTTTTGCTTTAGTGAAAAGATAAATAGAATTTACGTGCAACCTACAAATAAACGACATGGATATTTTAAAAGCAACCCATATGTTAATTCTGAAATGAATAAAGAAATATCAAGGTTATTCAGATTATTACTTAAGAATAACATTAGCAAAGACGCTTAATTTAAATTAAATGACTTACTGTGGTTGCAAGATACAATTGGCTGCTGGGCAACGGTACTTACTTTTGAGAGTGAAATATTTAAATAAATCAAGATGGAATAGCTTACAGCACATGCGGGTGTATTTATCTGCTTGCTATCCCTTTTTAATTATATGTGAGCGAGAGGGTTACTATTGGACATTGCGGTAACGATTCCTAAATGTTGGATGTGGTGTTTATGAGATATGGCTAATTGGGATGATATTAAACATGAGTGGGAAACGACAAAGATTACTCTTGCTGATCTTGCTGAAAAGCATGATATAAAGCTTGGTACTTTGAAGAGCCGTAAGAGCCGTAAGAGCCGAGAGAAATGGTTGAGGGATGCAACTAAAAAGGATGCAACCAAAATAGCGAAGGTTGCAACCAAAGAGAAACAGGTGGGAGCCCCTAAAGGCAATGATAACGCTAAAGGGAATAGAGGTAATCCTAACCCGACACCTAAGTTTGCAAAACGCAACTCAATCGCTGAGAAACATGGTTTCTTTTCAAAGTTCCTACCAGAAGAAACATTAGAAATCATGGAAGCGATGAACGAGCGCTCTCCAGCAGATTTAATATGGGATCAAATACAGATACAGTATGCTGCTATCATTCGAGCGCAGAAAATTATGTATGTTGAATCGAAGGACGAAATAATTAAAGAAGTAAAGAAAGTTAAATATGATGTTTGAAACGTAGAAGATGGTGTGATAAATGAAAAAACATCCGTGCCATTTGAAATCGAATACGAATTCCAACGTTCTTGGGAACGACAGGCGCAACTACTCACTGCTCAATCTAGAGCAATCGGGGAGTTGCGTTCTTCTATTCGTCAGTTTGTTGAGATGGCTGACCAGGATGATAAGCATCGATTGAAATTAGAACAGATGCAGCTATCAATTGATGAGACAAAAGTTGAGCTTGATAAGCTTGAGTCAGGCGAGCAAAACGAATCTATTGAGATTAAAATTGTCGGCAAAAAACGTCAGTAATTTTTATGCAAGAAATGTTGGGAAATAAATTTGAGCAGTTAGCTTTAAGCCTGATAAATCAATGATGTATAAAATTTCGCATAATCAATAAAAATTGAAGTTGTAAGAACGTTGATATAACAGCGTTTCTGAAATATCTAACTTCGGAAAATTAGAATTATGTTAACTGAGAACGTATAGTCTATTCATGAAATGTATAAGGTCAATTTCTTATGAAGATAATCGACCTTTCTTATAATTAGCTTACTTTAATCAGGTTAATTGAAGCAGCTAGAGCAGGACCATCGCAAGTCGTGAGGGGGCTAAACCCCGCATTCCTTAATTGGACAGTTCCACCGGCGGGGATAGATATAATTGTTCCTCCAGAAACTGGTATGCATAACGCCCTATCGAGTTCAGAGGATGAAGCAGCATATCTAGTTTGGATAGGATTGACCTCATTTCCATCCACAAATACTCCCAAGATTGCATCAGCGCTAGTAGCTAAATCAAGTGAAACAAGTACATAGTAATCAATATAATAATCACCAGCCTGGGCGACTTCAATCGTAACTGTATCAGGATTTAAAGTTATTCCTCCATCCGATCGTCCAGTACCGTTCCATGGCATTGGTTGATTAATATTAAGCGTTACGAACCGTGCCAGAAAGAAATTTCCATATGCCGGTAAAGGTACTGGAATTTTCACCTCACAAAAATCAAAAATGCAAAAACACCGCCAAATCAATATTTTTACGCTATAATGTAGGACGAGGTGAAGAAAATGTTTGTAAGTGAGAAACAAATTGAAATTCGATATGCTGAGACCGACCAAATGGGCGTAGTGTATCATGCGAACTACATTATTTGGATGGAAATAGGTCGTTCACAGTTAGTCAATGATGCAGGCTTTGAGTATGCAGAGTTAGAAAAAGATGGTTATGTATCGCCAGTGATGGATTTATCCATTTCTTATAAGGCAGCAATGCATTATGGCCAAGTGGCAACGGTCCGTACATGGGTAGAAAAGCACGATCGTCTACGTACAACATATGGCTATGAAATTTTACATGAAGATGGCACGATTGCAGCGACTGCTCAGTCCGTACATATTCTAGCGCAAAAAGATACGTTACGTCCGGTGTCATTAAGTAAAATTGATCCGGCATGGGATGCGAAGTACAAAGAAATCGCACGCGATACGAAATAGGAGAAACATATATGGAACTATTATTAGCGATAGGTGCAATTATGGCATGTCTTGGTGTCGTGCTAGGTGCTTTTGGAGCACATGCATTAAAAGATAAATTTGCGTCACCACACTACGCAGCCATTTGGGAAACTGGAGTGCAGTATCATATGTACCATTCATTAGGTTTACTGGGGCTTGGTATTTTATCGAGGGATGCTCTTTTAGGAGCTTCTAGTATGCTTTCTTGGGCAGGTTATTTAATGTTTGCAGGTATAGTGTTTTTCTCGGGTAGTTTATATGTATTAGCGGTTACAGGTGTGAAAAAGCTTGGAGCGATTACCCCAATCGGTGGTCTATTATTTATCATTGCCTGGGTGCTAGTGGCTATTTCCGCATTTTCTTAGAATATCCACTACAAATAAAGTGAGGTAGTTCCTATGGAGCTATCTCATTTTTTATAAAAAAGTAAAAAAATGAAACAAAATGGTCTATTTGTGCGTACTACATAATGATTAGATTATTTTAGCATTTTAGCGTATTTCAACTGAACTACAGAAATTCAGGTTAAGCACTTCACGACTGTGAAAACACCTGAGTGACTAACGTCATGTGGGCCTAAAGCCTGCAAACGCAATTATGTCGAGTCATATTTGATATGGTAAAATAAGTCTTAGTTTATAAGTTGAAGGTGGGAATAAATATGGGTTTATTAAAAGCAGGAGTTGGCGCATTAGCAGGTGTTTTAGAAGATCAATGGCGTGAATATTTCTATTGTGAATCACTGTCAGCTGATGTTCTAGTGGCAAAAGGTTTTAAACGTACTTCTAAACGAGGGTCAAATAAAGGTAATGACAATATTATTAGTAATGGCTCTATTATTGCTATAAATGAAGGGCAATGTATGATGATTGTCGAGCAAGGGAAAGTAGTAGAGTTTTCTGCTGAGTCTGGGGAGTATGTTTATGATACATCAACAGAGCCTTCGATTATGTATGGCAGTGATTTATCTGAAGGTATTATGGAAACATTCAAGCAGATTGGTAAACGCTTCACTTTTGGAGGAGAACCTGCAAAGGATCAGCGTGTGTACTATTTCAATAAAAAAGAAATCGTAGGTAATAAATATGGGACACCAGCACCGATTCCTTTCCGCGTAATCGACCGTAATATTGGCCTAGATATTGATATTGCTATTCGTTGTCATGGCGAATATTCATATAAAATTGTTGATCCATTATTATTCTATACGAATGTTTGTGGAAACGTAGAGCGTGAATTTACAAGAGATGCCATCGATAGTCAATTAAAAACGGAGCTGATGACTGCGTTACAGCCGGCTTTCGCACATATTTCAGCAAGCGGGGTTCGCTATAGCGAAATTCCGGCTCATACGGTAGCTCTAGCGGATGCTCTAAATAAAGTGTTATCAGAGAAATGGCTAGCAACACGTGGTTTAGCAGTCGTATCATTTGGCATAAGTTCTTTAAAAGCATCTGAAGAAGATGAAGCAATGATTAAACAACTACAACGAAATGCAGTGATGCGTGATCCAGGTATGGCTGCGGCTCATTTAACAGGTGCTCAGGCGGAAGCGATGATTGCAGCATCCAAAAATGAAGGTGGAGCAATGGCAGGATTTATGGGCATGAATATGGCAGCTCAAGCAGGCGGTGTTAATGCAGGACAGCTTTACCAAATGAATGAGCAAAATAAACAGGTAGCCCAGCAACAACAAACAGCGACGAATTCAGGTACATGGAAATGTGCATGTGGCAACGAAAACACTGGTAAATTCTGCTCAAATTGTGGGACACCAAAACCAGCCGAAGAAGGATGGACTTGTACATGTGGTGCTGTCAACAAAGGCAAATTCTGTGGCGAATGTGGTGCTAAAAAACCTTCAGGAGCGTTACAATACGTTTGTGATAAATGTGGATGGCAGCCAGAAGATCCTGCGAACCCACCAAAGTTCTGTCCTGAATGTGGCGATGTGTTTGATGAGAATGATGTTAAGTAAGGAGATGACTAATGATGCCAACGCAAGATGCTGAAAATTTTAAACAAGTAAAGCTTGATTTTGACGCTGAGTGTCCATCATGTAGTGCATCTATTGAATTTAACCCCGCAACTGGCAAACTTACGTGTCCATATTGTGGCTATGAGACTGAAATTGCAGCCCCAGAAAAGCAAGAGGAAAAAGTTGCCCAGGAAATGGATTTTGCAATGGCTGAAGAACGTGGGAATTTTAACTGGGGTGTTGAGAAAAAAACAGTTATTTGTAAATCCTGTGCGGCAGAAACAATTTATGATGCGTTACAGGTAGCCGATAGTTGCCCGTATTGTGGTTCTAATCAAGTTATGGAGGCAAGTGCTAAAAATACACTAGCACCGAACGGGGTATGTGCATTTGAAATAACAGATAAGCAAGCAGGAGAGAACTTTCAAAGTTGGATTAAGGGAAAATGGTTCACGCCAAAAGCAGCAAAAGAAAGCGCAAAGCCGGATTCGTTTAAGGGAGTTTATCTTCCATATTGGACTTTTGATACTAAAACAAGCTCAAGGTATTCTGCAAGTTACGGTAGACATCGAACAGTTACAGATAAAGAAGGAAATACCCGAACTGAAACGGATTGGTATTCCACAAGTGGTTTTTATCAGGAATTTATTGATGATCATTTAATTAGTGCAACAGCCCGTTATGATCGAAATATGATGAGAAAAATAGAACCTTTTAATTTACTCAACAATAAAGCCTATAAACCAGAATATGTTTCAGGTTTTTTATCAGAACGCTACAGTATTGGTTTACAGGACGGATGGAGTCAAGCGAAGAGGGAAATTTCAGATCATCTGGAGTCACAAATTACTTCAAAAATACGTTGGGAACATAATGCGGACGTAGTATCTAGCTTACATTTCTCAACAACGCATGATGATATTACATATAAATATCTAATGTTACCAATTTGGCTATCTTCATTCCGCTACAAAGAAAAGGTTTATCGATTTATGGTGAATGGACAGACAGGTCGAGTAGGCGGAGATGCCCCGATTTCACCACTTCGTGTTACAATTGCAGTTATCTTATCATTAATTACGATTGCGATTATTTGGTATTTCTTTATGTCAGAATAGTTAGGAGCAGTATTCCTGTAGGGTTATCCATACGTTGGAATGCTGCTTTTTATCTACTTTCAGGCAATAATTGATTTAGTAGTGAATGCGTCAGCACAAAAAATAAATGGGTGAATGGCTGAATCATTGTAGAAAATAGGATGAAAACTTCTAGTTATCACGGCTTTCACTTCTGATAGTTGCATAAATTATAATAGGAAGAAAATCTAAGGGGTTTTACACATTACTACATGAAAAAGGCGAATCCATGTGTTAGTGTGGCGCTAAGTAAAAATATATGTACTAAAGCAACCTATTTTATGGGAAAGTCGTTATGAAAGATGAAATGTCAGAAAAACGCACGATATAGAGTACGACTGTGGAATGAAAAAGAAATGTTATTTCGTTAAAGTAATGGTACTTCTTATGACCTTTATTGTTAAGAAGTGATGAACATAAAGCGTGTGAAAAAAATTATGAGGCACTAATTCGTTTTATTAATACATCATCTTGGTAGGATCTTGTTAAACTTCAGGACAATTTATTCCATAAAATAACGTCATGTGAAGTTGCCAATTTACTTTAAACAAATTATTATACATTCAGAGAGCTTTTTTTCATGAAATGAGCTGTGAATGTAATGTTATTCTTGGATAACATCATGTATGGAGGTTTCGACAATGGATGCAATTGAAGTGTTAACAAATTTAGATCAAATACATGGGTATTTTCAACCTATATTTAGCGCGGATGCGCATACGGTGATTGCTTACGAAATTTCCGGACAGTTACAAATTGAAGGTCAACAAATTAATTTAAAAGACTTTGTGAATAACGAAGATATTCCAGAAGAATATCGTATCGATATGGAACATAAAATTTTACACGCTGCATTAGCAAAAGTAAACGAAATCGGACAGGATATTGATATTTATATTCCAAGTAACCCGAACTTATTGATGCAGGATTTCGGTGAAAGTCATTTTAATATTATTCAACAATACATCAGTGAAGAGGATTTACATCGTATTGTATTAGTTGTTTCTGAGCATCGTTTTATAGGTGACATTAATAAATTGCACCATGCAGTACGATACTTTACGACTTTTGGTGTCAAAATTGCTATTCAGGAAGTAGGAGCGGAGAGTCATCTAGAGCACATTGCTTTATTATCACCACAAATCTTAAAGGTCAATATTCGTGACTTAAATTATGATTCTTGGTCCGCACAGTCAGATATGATATCAGCAATAGGTAGCCTAGCTTATAAAATTGGCGCAAATCTTTTATTTGAAGGAATCGAAACAGTTTATCAATTACAATTTGCCTGGAAAAATGGAGGCCGATTTTATCAGGGCAGATACTTGGCAAATTCTTCATTGACATTCGTAGAGAAGGATATTTTAAAAGAGCGCTTTAAGGAAGAATGTCAACAATTTATTACCTCTGAAAAGAAAATTTTAGAGGCACAATATTTTGAGTTGAAAAAGTTGAGGGAGGAGCTAGAAGCAATCGTCCATCGTGTTAAGCCTTCTAGTGACAACATCACACATTTAGAGCATTTAGCTCAGTTGTTGGATAGTTATTCGTTCCGAGTATATATTTGCAATGAAGATGGTTTCCAACTATCCCCAAACGTCATGCGTATAGATGGTCAGTGGGAATTGCAGCCTAGTGCGATCAATAAAAACTGGAGTTGGCGACCATACTTCCTACAAACAATCATTAAAATGCGCAATGATCAAAGCGGAGAAATTTCAGAGCTTTATCGAGATATCGAGACTGGAGAAATTACAAGAACATTTTCGATTGCAATAAACGAGCATGAGTACTTGTTCGTCGATCTATCGTATGATTATCTTTATGAGCATAACATCTTTAGATAGTGCTACAAATGCTTATATGTCAGGGTTTCAGGGGTGCAAGAATAACTTGTACCCCTAATTTGTGTAAAGATGATCACTTGAATTTTATTGGATAAAAGAAAATGAATTGTTTTTTTTGCAACAGCGTAACAGTAGCTTCAGAAAATCAATTTATGGGCAGCAAATCTTTTGATTGAATGCTTATTTTTTTATGGTAAAAACATTTTTGCGATGTAACACTACTAAGGAATTTTAAAAGTATTGCTGTTAAGAGACTGAGAAAAAAGCTAAATGTAATGGAAAGTAAAGGAAAGCGATAAAAATTTATATAGTAAATCCCCATCCGTTTATATATATTTATGGAGGAGGGATTTTGAACAATGAAAAAATTATTTTTAGTACCACTAACATTGCTACTAGTTATTTTTTTAGTAGCATGTAACAAAGATAAAGAAAGTGACAGTGGTAAGAATGAAGAAAATGCTGATCAAACAGCAGAGGAAACACCATTAAAAGTCGATAAAGGACTTATAAACGTTGAAGTTACAATACCAGCTTCGTTATTGGAAGGTCAGGACATTGATACAGCGATTACTGCGGCAAAAGAAGAAGGGGTTAAAGAAGTCATTAAAAATAGTGACGGCTCTTTAACATACAAAATGCCTAAATCAGTTCATAAAAAAATGTTGAAAGAGCTGGAAGAAAGTGTTTTAGAAACGGTAGAGGAAATTAAAACTAGTGATGATTTTACTTCTATCAAAGATGTCACTTATAATAAGTCCTTTACGGAGTTCACATTAACTGTAAATAAAGAACAGTTTGACAGCGGTTTTGATGCCATGTCATCAATGGGACTTGCAATAGTAGGTATTTATTATCAACTTTTCAATGGAATGGATCCGGAGAAGTTTAAAGTTACAGTAAATTTTAAAGATGAAGCAAATGGAGATGTATTTAATTCAGTTGTTTATCCTGATGATTTGAATGATAAATAAACTGGAGAACAATTAATATGGAATGATCCTCTTTAAATTGGGCATTTAAATATGACTATATAATTCTAGTCAATTACATGTCCTTTTTGAAGGGGATATTTTTATAAGTTACGCAAAATTTGAGTTAAAAAAATTTTAGTAGCTAAATAAAAAGCTAAAAATGTCAATCTTTGTTGGGCAAGCCACTGAAAAAGTCGATTTGTACCAAAATTTTCGGTATAAATCGACTTTTAATAATCATCGCATAATTGATGTAAATTATTTTAACGGAACTCCAAGTCCTAATGTAGAAGCGATCGAGACAATAGAGCTAATAACACCTAGTATACTAGTTAATTTCTCTAATGGTTTTTTAGCTTTCTCCTTATCTCCATTTTCAATATGAGTTTTAAGGAGTTCAAAATGAGCTTCTGCAATTTCTCGTTGTTCATCTGCTAGGTGTTGAATTTCTTTTTGAAGCTGTTGTAAAGCATTGATAATGTCACTTGGTGGGCTAGCTATCCCTTGACTGAGTGTACCATTGTTTTCAATAGTTATATTACCTTTGTTTTCTCCAAAAGTTAGACCACCATATTTACTAGATTCACCCATATAACCATCTCCTAATATAATAGTAACTTTCCCAAGTTTTGATACTTTATCTAATACTTGATCAGAATTTTCTTTTGTTAAAATATCGATAATTTCTCTTAAACTCTCGGGTTTATTGTGTTTAGTTATCCCGACATTTTCCTTTTTATTTGTAATTTTTTTTTTGAAAAACTTTGTCTGAAATCCTCACTTAATTCAATGATTGGAATAGCGTTTAAAGGATCAAAACAGTTCTCTGTACCACAATATTTGCATGTAACGGAATCGATATTTTCAAGTTCGGATTTACTAGCAGTTAAAATACTTCTACTACATTCCTCACATTGAAATTCTAATTTTATAACGAGCGCTTCTTGTTTTTCTAATGCAGATAATTGATCAATAACTAATCCAAGAGGCAAGTTAGTTATTTTTGCAATATAACTATGGTAAAATTTATCAATTTTACTGATAGCAATTACCTCAAGTGCATTATCTATTTTTTGAGAAATTTCCCATGGCTTTAAATTGCTCAATACTTTTACCTCGCAGAATAAATTTGGTAAATCAATTTTTCTCTAATATAATCCAATACAGGTTCAGACGCAAATACATTGAACTTAAATGT
>Ga0209676_1000461_pt1 | contig 68432 bp, 68 predicted proteins | sample AraplaCvi_mLB_r2_FD_184282 | JGI IMG/M metagenome (GOLD analysis project Ga0209676, IMG submission 184282) | Arabidopsis root microbial communities from North Carolina, USA - plate scrape MF_Cvi_mLB_r2 (SPAdes) (version 2) | ecosystem: Host-associated > Plants > Roots > Endosphere | place: USA...
GCTCCAGTCACTCCCGTTGTTCCTGTTGCTCCAGTCACTCCCGTTGTTCCTGTTGCTCCAGTCACTCCCGTTGTTCCTGTTGCTCCAGTCACTCCCGTTATTCCTGTTGCTCCTGTTGGACCGGTTGTTCCTGTTTCACCTGTTACTCCTGTTGCCCCTGTTTCTCCTGTCGATCCAGTTGCGCCCGTTACTCCTGTTACTCCCGTTACTCCTGTTTCACCTGTTGCCCCTGTTTCTCCTGTCGATCCAGTTGCGCCCGTTACTCCCGTTGGACCTGTCGATCCTGTTTCTCCTGTTGCTCCAGTCACTCCCGTTGCTCCTGTTGTTCCAGTTGCCCCTGTTTCTCCTGTCGATCCAGTTACTCCTGTTTCACCTGTTGCCCCAGTCACTCCCGTTACTCCTGTTTCACCTGTTGCCCCAGTCACTCCCGTTACTCCTGTTGGACCTGTCGCTCCGGTTGTTCCTGTTGCCCCTGTTTCTCCTGTCGCTCCCGTTACTCCTGTTTCACCTGTTGGTCCAGTCACTCCGGTTACCCCAGTTATTCCCGTTGCTCCTGTTTCTCCTGTTGCTCCAGTCACTCCCGTTGCTCCTGTGTTTCCAGTCGGACCGGTTGCTCCGGTTGCTCCTGTTGGTCCCGTTATTCCTGTGAATCCAGTTGAACCTGTTGAACCTGTTTGACTTGGTGGACCTGGTGGGAATGAACCGGTTACTCCTGTTGAGCCAGTTTGACTTGGCGGGCCAGGGGGAGCTATTGCACCCAATATTCCAGCATCTACAACCGTCCCCGCTAATTTCATTATTTCATTTATTTCAGATGAGACGGTTGCACCTAATGATCCAGTTTGAATTGATTGGTTTGTAGATATTATAGAAACTTGTATTCCATCATATTTAACATCATCTATGCTAATTGTAATTTTAGTACCATTATAAAGTTTTATTTTAACTTCTATTGCATTCTTCCATTTGACACTTTCAAGAAAGTTCTCGATCTCGTCCTCTCTGTCCTCGTGGTCTTCATCTCTGTCAAATGACAACTTGTATTTTTTTCCGTTATAGTATTTTACTTTCATTTTATTGATATCTACGATCAATATTGATTCTAGGGCCGTCTTTACGTTATTGAATATCCCCAACTGTTAGGGCACCTCCTACATAAAGCTTATATAAGCAATTACATTTAATAAAACTATAAAATATTTTTACATCATAATATTTTATTGATAGAATCATAATTTGTTTGGACGAATCAAATAAACTTGTACAAAATTTTAAGGCTGTTGATCACTTATTCCTAACCTAGCATTCACTCTTATCTTATGTAATTGAAAAATCACTTATATTCTCATCCTCGGTCAATTGGTTTTGTGTATTATTCCATATTAATTTTGTGTGGTGCTTATGAATCTATTTGAACTTAGTGTCATCTTTTGCTATATTAATGCTTAAAACTATAATTAATAAGATATTTTAAGAATCAATAGAGATTGTTACTTTAATAAAATTAATTTGCTTCTAATTATCTATTTAAATAGAGAAAACCAATGTACACAAACACAAAACAGAACTTCACCACAGTTGGTGATTTCATGTTAATGAAAATGGTACATTGGCTAGATTCATTTAACTTAATTACACTTTGTAAAATTGAAAAAGAGCGAATGACATAATTGTTGTATTCGCCCCAATTAATCTTATAAATATTTAAAGTTCACTACTTAACTGCAACATTTATTTTCTGTTTCTACTTTCACTTCACAGCACTCTTTATTTTCATCTGAATCTTTTACCTCTTCAATAGTAATCGTGCAACAATCACTTTTTGAACCACCAACATGTATTTTAAAGCCTTTAAACATTTGAATTCCTCCTTTTAAATTGTTATCTATATCAACCTTTGAGGTTAATACCTTATAGTAGGTAAAATAATGTGCCTGACAATGTTGACATTGTAAATACGGAGAGTAAAAAAGCAACAACTAATCTTCTATGAAAAATAGAGTTTAGTAGTGTTACCTCTGGCAAACTCGCGCCAGTTGAACTAATCATTATTGCCATAACTGGACCTAGAGCCATTCCTTTTAAAACCATAATTTGAGCTATAGGTATCATTGTGGAAAGCCTTATATACAATGGGATTCCAATAATTGACGCAATAGGTATTAGCCACCATTGGTCACCACCGAAATATGTGGTGATAAAGTTTGTTGGAACAACCCCGTGAATCAGTGAACCAATTAGTGCACCAATTAATAGATACGGGTAGACAGTTTTCATCAAGTTTAATGTTTCTGCCCATGCGAATCGTAAATCAAACTTCCCATTTGGTTCTTTTCCACCTGAGATAATTACGTTTTTTACAGCAGACTCAAATCCAAGTGCTTCAAGTGAAAATCCAATGACAACAGAGAAGAATGTAGTAATCAGAGTATAAATAACAGCTACCTTCCAGCCTAAAAGTGCTCCCATTAAGGTTAAAATCGTAGGATCAAGAACTGGTGAGGCAAATAAGAAAATCATGACGTATCCAAACCGCATTTTTTTGTTTAACATTCCGACAACTACTGGAATCGTTGAACAAGAACAAAATGGAGTAATAAATGCTAATATAATCGCAACTGATGCCCCAATAAACTTGTTTGAGTTGAATAGATACTTTTCCATTTTTTCATAAGGGATGAGACCCTGAAGGATATTAATCACAAATGAAATCAGAAAAAATAAAAGTGTAAGCTCAAATGCAATCGATAAAAAACTTAACAATACATCTTTCCACATAATAAAACCCTCCTTATTATTTGCAAAATGCAAGTATTATGTAAAAATAGTGTTCTCCTTATTTAGGAGAACAGCAATAATCCTCTGACTTTCTCATCGCATCATCTAATAATTTAATTGAACGAACTACCGATTCTTTTTCGTAATCACTTAAATGAGACAAGATTTTATTTAAATAAGTGTTCATTTCTTTATTAATACTTTCTTCAACGGTTGCACCTTTTTCAGTAAGAGATAGAATGTATACTCTATTATCACTAGGATTAGGTGTCTTTTTAACTAGACCTTTTTCAACTAAAGTTTTTACTTGGCGACTAAATGTAGTGACATCTAATCCAAGTGCATTCGCTACATCTTGAATTGAAGGATTCTTCTGTCTTGAAATTTCATATAGAATATGGCTTTGCATTGTACTAACCTCTTGACCGCAGCAAGATTCACAACATTGATCATTAAGAAAACCAAAGCGACGTACAACCATTTGGAACATGCCTCTTAAGTTATTATTTTCCATCTGTTTTCACCTCTAATTTAGTTATATGCTATTTATTTGCAAAATGCAACCATTAATATTTGCGTTTTGCAAATATTTTTTAGTTTGCAACTTTATAGAATAACATTTAATATAAGTACATACTTATATAAGCGATTGGTTATATAAATATACTTAAGGAGAAGCAAATGATAACAAAACCTAAATCAGTTGAAGACGTATCAAATATACTCAAAATTTTGAGCGATAAAACTCGTTTAACAATGGTTGCTATTCTAGATCAACAAGAATGCTGTGTTTGTGAATTCACAGAAACATTCGATATGAGTCAACCGGCAATTAGTCAGCATTTACGTAAACTGAAAGATTATCAAATTGTAAATGAAACGAAAAAAGGGCAATGGGTTTACTATTCATTAAACAAAGAATCAATGAACTATCCAATGATTAAAGGCATTTTAGAGCATACTCCTGCGCAAGATGACCTAATAGAAAAGTTAATCTCTAATAGTCCCGTTAGACAAAAATGTTGTGAGGAGGATGCATGTAAGTGAAGACAGATTCAAATAAACGTTTAGGCTTTTTGGATCGCTATTTAACATTATGGATATTTTTAGCGATGGCGATTGGAATTCTTCTTGGAATCTCGACTCCAGGATTTGTAGATAGTCTAAATAAATTACAAGTTGGTACTACTTCAGTTCCATTAGCATTGGGACTTATCTTAATGATGTATCCACCTCTAGCAAAGGTTAGATACGAAGAAATCGGAAGAGTGTTTAAAGACGTTAAAGTATTATTTTTATCTTTAATTCAAAACTGGCTTATTGGTCCAGTGCTAATGTTTTTATTAGCTATTATCTTTTTAAGAGATTATCCAGAGTATATGGTTGGTTTAATCATGATTGGTTTAGCACGATGTATTGCAATGGTAATCGTGTGGAATGATTTAGCAGATGGAGATCGTGAATATGCTGCTGGATTAGTTGCGTTTAACTCAATTTTTCAAATGATCTTTTTCTCGGTATATGCATACTTTTTCGTTACAGTTTTACCGAGGGTATTTGGTTTAGAGGGAATGACAATTGATATTACAATGCCAGAAGTTGCGAAATCAGTATTCATTTATTTAGGAATTCCATTTTTGGCTGGTTTAATTACGAGATTAATCCTTGTAAAAGTAAAGGGAAGAGAATGGTATGAAAAGGGATTTATTCCTAAAATAAGTCCAATTACATTAATCGCATTACTTTTTACAATCATTGTGATGTTCTCATTAAAAGGAGAAGTAATTGTAGAACTACCTCTAGATGTCGTTCGTATCGCAATTCCCTTATTAATTTATTTCGTCATTATGTTCTTTGTCTCTTTCTTCTTAGGAAAGAAATCTGGAGCAAGTTATGGAGTATCGACTACTTTGGCTTTTACAGCAGGTAGTAATAACTTTGAATTAGCCATAGCAGTAGCTGTCGGTGTATTTGGAATTAATTCTGGTGCAGCTTTCGCTGCTATAATCGGTCCACTTGTTGAAGTTCCAGTTATGATAGCTTTAGTTAATGCAGCGCTATGGTTAAGAAGAAAATATTTTACGAAAAAATCAACAATATAATTCAAATCAAGGTGGAATAAAACATGGAAGAAAATAAGAAAACAATCTACTTTTTATGTACCGGTAACTCTTGTCGGAGTCAAATGGCCGAAGCATGGGGGAATAAATATTTAGGTAACGATTGGAATGTTTTATCAGCTGGTATTGAGGCTCATGGAGTGAATCCGAACGCAATTAAAGCAATGGACGAAGTTGATATTAATATACGAAACCAAACTTCTGACATTATTGATAATGATATCTTAAACAATGCCGATTTAGTTGTTACGTTATGTGGTCACGCAAATGATGTGTGCCCTGTAACACCATCACATGTAAAACGTTTACACTGGGGATTTGATGATCCTGCAGGTCAAGAATGGAATGTGTTTCAAAGAGTACGCGATCAAATTGGTGAGCGTATAAAAACGTTTTCTATTACTGGTGAGTAAATATTAAAGAACCTTCTAGTACCATTAGAAGGTTCTTTTTTTTTCAATTAATCTAAATTATCATTTGAGGATTAACCTGTCAGTTCCTCGGTTATTTTTATTTAATACCCCACAGAAACTTAATAATAATTGAATATAACTTTGCTAATAAGGTAGATAATAAGATAAAAAGGTGTGTCATGATGGACTTTCCTACGATTCAAACAAATTTTTGGGATGCGGTTCTTGCAGTTCCCATTGTATTAGTAGTCACTCAACTACTAAAAATATTTTTAAAAATAAAGAAACCATATGTACCTATGCTTGCACTAGTTTTAGGACTCTGTTTTTCTATTTTCATTAGTCATAGACAACATCTGTTTTCGGGTATTTTTATGGGTTGGTTTTACGGTTATGCAGCAATTGGTTCTTATGCATCCTTAAAAACAACAATCCTATCATTTAGAAAAGAAAATAATAGTGAATAGATTTAAAAAATAAAAATAGAGTTGCATAGGCAACTCTATTTTCAGTTTGTTGATAGAGGTTTTACATTAAAACCACCAGCAACATAGTTTATTTAAATTTCAGCTTGTTATTCAACAATAAAGTCTTTACTCACCATTTCGTTTCCATTAAGTAAGATTGTTATTGTGTGCGTTCCACAATAATGTTTTCTTGTAGATAAGTCTTTAAAAGAATGGTTTTTTTTGTAGTGTAATGGTTTCGTTTGATCAACATGATTCTCACTTACTTTAAAAATTTTCTTTGAACGACTACCGTTTGCTTTCACATAATCAATTTTATATTCAATGCGAATTTTGGAAGGTGTCGTCTGATTACTTGTTACTTTAAATGAGAAGTGCAAGTCTTCTCCAATACTTAATTTCTCAGGACTTATTGCAAAATCATCAATCGAAACTGAATCTGCTGAATCAAATCCAAAGATCGACATTGCTTCCTTGTTCCCTTGTTTTAATAATGTTCTACATGCATGCTTAACGATCCAGTTCGTATATGCATTTGTTCCGTACCAGCTTTTAGCAAGATCTAATACAAGATTCGGATGGTCTCTTGAAATGTCATTTATATTATTCGCTACACTTTTACGAACATAAAGAGATTCATCTTCTTTTAAATTCTCTAAGATTGGTAATATTGGAGAGGGATTATTTTTTAGACTTTTTAGCACCATTCCCCAAGGTAATCTTGGTCGGCTCCCTTCACTTGCTAACCTTCTTACATGTTCATTTGGATGTTTAGACCATTCTAACATTTGAGCCATCATTTTTTCTTCATCTTCAACAATGAAAGGTCTTACTGCAAATTCTGATGTTGAGTGTTGAGTAAATAATGCTAGTGCTTCAATCGATGAATCCCAATTTGCTAGACCATATACTTCTACAAAATCAGGAAAGAAGATACAGCCTAAATTATTTTTCGGAAACATATTTACTATTTGCTTTAATATACTAAGAGCTTCTAGATAATCTTTTGGTAAAGTATCTCCTAAACAAAGCGTAATATGTCTCATTCTTTCTTTCAGTGTTTTTTCAACCCATTGTGCATTAAAAACTAATTCAGTAAATTTCTTATCCTCAAAATCTGGATAAACTTCTTTAATTGACTGAGCAATTTTAGATATAAATTCTTCGTTATAAATATCTTTTAAAGCGTTAGCCATATACATTCTCCATTATCTTATATAAATTCACCTAACTGTGTAATTTGTTGTGATATACAATCCAGTACTTTTTGAATATGATTCCGATCAACAACTGCAATTACACAAGTCGCTGGGCCAGCTGATTTTTCTAATAAAGTAGATTCATTCTCGTAAATTTGAATGTCCTTATTATGTGTTTTGCTTAATTGTTTTAATTCATATTTCACACCTTGAGATCCGACAGGTAAAATATCTTTTACACCTGGAAGAACCGTTAACTGTTTTAACGATTGAAAATTAATGATTTCGTTTAAATTTTCATTTATATCTATTAATACTTCTTGTCCAACTTTAGGATATCCAATTAAGATAGCTACATCACCCTTATTTACATAGGGCCTTTCAAAAGGTTGATAGATTTCTCCCATTACTGTAATCCCTAATGCTGTTTGTAAAGTAGGAATATTTTCTTCTGTACTTCCAGTAATATCAATATCTAATGCTTCATTAAAAAATTGAACCTCATTATACTCTTTAATTGCCTGTTTAATGCCTGATAAAATTAGTTTTCCTCTACCTTCCATCTCAACACATAAAGTATTAATAAGCAAAGTCGGTTTTGCACGAAATGCTAATGTTTCAAATAGGCAAACGCGTGATGTTAAATAACCAACGATTGACTCTTCCACCTTTACAATATCTAATTCGCTCATTCCAATTCCACCACAACTATCACAAGCAATTGTAAAATATCTGGATTCATCAATTTGTAATAAAGTTAAATCCCTATACTTGGAAACGTGCACGATTCATCACCCTTTGAATTATGTATGCAATGATAATGTTCACCGCTGAAACAAGTGTTAAAGGAAGTACCATTAACTTAAAAAAGCCAATGACTGTCACCGTTTCATCTAAGTATCCAATTAAAATACCACTTAAAAACGTAGCGATCGGACCGTTCAGCAAAATCGCTACGCTGATTGCTATTACATCCTTCGAGCGCTTATATAACACTCCAAATAGCCAGACGATACAAAACATTTGGAATGCAATCAATACATGCATCGGTATTGTCAGTGGAAAACCAGATGTAAACGAAGAAAGTAAATGACCTACTGCTCCAACGATTGCACCTGCAATTGGAGATATTAGCATGGCTGCCAAAAATGCTGGCATAGAATCTAACGCAATCGTAGAAAAAATTTTAATATTAGATAATACTGCACTAATTGAAATAAAAAGTGAAAGTATTACAAGTCTTCTAATCTCCAAATTCCTCATCCCCATATTCGAGTTGACTTATATTTTTGATATATCCAAAGCCATCATTATATATTATTTCTATTACACACCCATTACTTGTATAGAACTTCCAAAATTCCTTTAAGTCTAAATCCAATAATGCTAAAATGATTAATTTTATAATGCCACCATGTGAAACAATGACCGCATCTTCATTCCTATTGATTAAATCCTTGCAAAATGAACTTACCCGATCAAAACAAATTTTTAAACTTTCACCATTTGGAATTTGAAAATGAATGCTATCTTGAATCCAAGACTCTAGTATATCTGGATACATTTGAGTTAATTCTTCATATGTTTTATCTTCAAAGATTCCAAAATTCGTCTCACTTAACCTTGAATCTATAATTTTAGTAGTTTGTAACAATCTTTCAATTTCTTCGGCAAGCTTCGTACATCTTTGAAGTGGACTAGAATATAATGAATAAGTCGATGTAGGAGAGATGATATGTAAAAGCTTCATCATAACTTCTACAATTTGCTGTTCCCCAAGCTCCGTTAACAAATAATCAGTTGATCCGGCATAAACCTTTTTCATATTCCCTTCACTTTCAGTATGTCTTACTAATAATATCTTCATATGAATTTACCACCAATTAGGACAAGGCATAAAAAGCACATCTGAGAAAATTCAATTGAAAACCCAATGACATCCCCCGTTATTCCATCAAGTTTACGATTGATTCTTTTAATAATCGCAATCATGATTAAGTATGTAAAGATGATTGCTACAATCACCTCTATCTGGTGAAAAACAATACTTCCTGCACAAATAAGTACGATAAAAAAAATAAAAACTATTAACGACCTTGTATTTTTTGCCTCTATAATAAACTGATTTCCAAAGCCTTCTTCTCTAGCATAAGTACTCATTCTACATGTCCATAACGCGATACAACGACCTATTATTGGAAATACAATGATGACAAAAACGGTGCTTTTTGATAAAAATAACCAATCACCTAGTAAGAGCACGATTAACGAAACAACTCCAAATGTTCCGATTCGACTATCTTTCATAATTTCTAGGATTCTCTCTTTAGAGCGATGACTAAAAATACCGTCACAAGTATCTGCTACACCGTCAAGATGTAATCCACCAGTTAAAAAAATATAGAATAAGATGATGAAAAATGCACTAATCCGATTCTCTATATTTAGTAATTGTAAAAGCATAAATAAGCCGCCTATTAAACAGCCAAACATAATACCTACTAAAGGTAGCATACGAATACCTTTTCCAAGCTCTGATTCAATAAATTGAACATTCTTTACTGGAATGGTTGAAAAAAAACTAAGGATCATCTTAAATCGATTCATTATTTTACCTCTATTTAATTCGTAATGGAATACCTGCTGTTACGAGTATTACTTCAGTTGCTTTAGACGCAATCAGTTGATTCATTCTTCCTGCAATATCTCTAAAAATAATACCTAATCGATATGAGGGTACAAGACCAAAACCAACCTCATTGGAAACAATACATAATGTTTTTTTATTACGCTCACATACATCAATTAGCTTTAAAATCTCTTCTTTTATACTACGTTCAAGCTGTTCAATTTCCTCATTTGTAATATTGTCAAAATCAGTATAATGATCAAACATGATATTTGTAATCATAATCGTTAAGCAGTCAAATAAGATATGATTTACATTTTGAAAATTAAGATTCGTTTCTAGTAATTGAAAATCCTTATATTGCTCAATTGTATACCATTCTTTTTCACGATCTTGTTGATGTCGCTTAATTCGATTCACCATATCCTCATCGGTAGGAATTGCAGTTGCAATATATAGTACATCGTTCAAACTTCCTTGCATTTCTTTCATCCGTTTTTCAGCATACGAGCTCTTTCCACTTCGTGCGCCACCAATTACAAGAATCAAACTGTTTCACCTCGAATAAACCTCAAATTTTCATAAAAACTAATACCCCATAATGGGGTATTAACTTATGTATTGTTAAAATAATCGTAAGCTACATCCTGAAACCTCGTCAAGGACTAGTGTGTAAGTCTGATGATTAATCATTTGAACCTGTATTTTATTTCATGTTTTTAACAAGTCGCTTTTTTCATAAAAAAAGAAGGTTATTTACTAACCTTCCATCTTTTCTATTTACCTTTTATATGTTTGATTTTCTTGTATATATACATCAACATCTATATCTTTTACTGAATCCTTTTTTAATTCATTTATTTCTTTTATGTCCCATTGCTTCGAATGATATCGAAAAGCCCTTTCAGTTATATTCAACAGATCTGCATCAATATCTGTTGACTTTGTTAAAGTTACATTTAAATCATCTTTTATTTTATCTTCAATCAATTTCTGTATTTTTTTCGTACCAAGTGAATTTTCGTTTTGTTCTACAATTGCTACAGCATTGATTTTGATTTTATATTGAGGCTCTTTTTCGTTTAATACCTTTATTTTAGATTTTGATTTACTAACATCTAAATTAAGCTTTTCCTTTTCAAAACTAATATTAATTACATCATTCTTTTGTTCTAGCCACCTGACACCAATTAGATCTCCTGATGTAACGAATCCACTATATTTTTTATCTAATAAAATATAAGCACCATTCACATAAGCAATTTTTTTCTTTACATCTTCTTCATAATTTTCTTCATTCATTGCTAAAGAAGGAATTAGTATGGTACCTACTGGTTCATTGTATCTTGAAATATAATCTAAGTATCTTATATTTGAAATGATTAAGTTTTTTCTATCCTGTTGAAGCTGAGGCAGATCAAGAACTGTATATAATGTTGGTAGATTAAAGAAACTTTCACTAGAAAAAATATCCTTTATGTCCTCCTCCGTTCCAAATAGCCATGTATTATATCGTAATAATGACTTTTGACTAATAAAAGCATTCACATTCTTCAGTTGTTTTTCAATTATATTCTTACTGAGTACGATACTGATAACATGTCCTAAATAGAGTGGTAACGGAGCTTCCTGTTCTAATTTGTTTAAAGCTAACTGAATGGATGAGCCAGTTGCTTGTCCTATTAAAACTGGTGGAGCTTCAACTAGTGATCCACCTTCCTGCTTAGCAATATTTGAAAAGTTTAACGCCTGAAATGTAACGATATATTGATTATCTTTAAAATCAAAACCTAGACCAGTAACAAAGGTCTGGGCTTGAACTAATTTTTCTCCCCAGCATCCTGATAACATCAATAAATGAAAAATAAGTAGTACAATCGCAACCGCTTTTTTCATTTTTTGTTACTCCTTTTTCCGCGTATCATCAATTGGATTTAATGATTGATGACGTTTTTTCAAAAATTTCTGAGGGAGTCTAAAAACCATAGACATAATGTCAACTTTATTAGGTTTTGTAGCTGTTAAAGCGTATGGTTGACCAAAGCTAGTTAATGAAGCCACATGTGTTAATATAAGGAAAAGTGCTGAGAAAAAACCTAATAATCCTAGAATTGTAGAGCAGATAAGGACAAATACTCTAAGGATCACAATATTTCCAGCTATATTTTGGTTAACAAGTGTATAACCACATATTACAGTTATCGCAATGACAACCAACATCGTAGGGGAAGTTAAACCCGCTCGAATTGCTGCATCTCCAATGAATAACCCACCTAATACTGCAACTGTTTGCCCGACAGCTTTTGGTAAACGAACACCCGCTTCTTTAAATAATTCAAAAAAAGCTAACATGATAAATGTTTCAATAGTTGATGATAAGGGTAACCCTAATCTGGAAACTGCGATTGTTGCAATATAAGGGTAAGGTACTTGATCTAAATGATATGTAACCAAAGCTAAGTAAAATCCAGGTAATAGAATTGTTGTAAATAAAGCCATCATCCTTAGATAATGTACTAAATTAGAATAAAAAAAACTGCCATGAATATCTTCAGGTGAATATAGTAGTTGATTAATGCTAGTTGGCCCGACTAAACAAGTAGGATTCCCATCCACTAAAATTCCAAATCTCCCTTGATTTAATGATTGAACAATATAATCTGGCCGTCCTGTATGATCCATTAATGGAAAAATAGAAAAAGAATGATCATATAATAATTCTTCAATTTCATAACTACTAACAACAATATCAAGTTTAAGTGAACTTAATCGTTCTTTTACAGTAGAGAGGATTGTTGGATTTAGAATATCATCCATATAAAGTAAAATGACCTTTGTCTTACTTCTATCACCGATGAAAAACTCTATACTTTTTAGCGACGATGTCTTTAATCTTTGTCTTATTAATGCCATATTGTCAGAGATATTTTCGACGAAACCATCCTTTGGGCCTCTGACCGATGTTTCAATATTTGATTCCTCCGGAGATCTTTTCGGAGGACTAGCCGCCGGAACTAAGAAAATATCATTTAAAAATGAGCTTAAAATAACTAGAGTCCCTGAAAAAAGCTCCTCTTCAATTTGATTCAATACATCTTTTTGTTTATCAATTTTATTCGTTTCAACAACATTACTAATCAATTCATAATTTAGCATATTTTCTTTTTTTACAATTTCATATACCTTCGGAAGGACTTGACTTATGTATTCTGTACTCACTAAGTTATGACAATAAATTGCTTTAATAAAATGTAATGTTTCTCCATCATTATATGATTTCGTACGAATTTTAATATCTGAAGAATTTTCAAAAGAGTCTAGTAGCTCTATCAAGTTTAATTGATCTATTGAAGTTAATTCATTCATCATGAAGTTTCACCTTTTATTGTCATAATAATCAATAAAAATACCATTGTTATACACAGGAAAATTAAATTAATTAGAAAATAATAATGATGTAAGAAATTAAAAAATGAAGTCCCACCCCAAGGAATCATTGCTCCTACCATAATAAATAAATATAACATTGGAAGACTCCACTTTTTTGTTCCGGTATGATTTAGAATACTATTTGCAATAAAAGCACTTAGGCTAATACGAATAAAAGTACCTGCAATCCACTGGAAAATAGAAAGAAAATCTAGTCTTGTAATATGTAATCCTAGTGTTAATATTCTCCATTGCTCGTATGCTGGGTTTCTTAGTTTTTCTGCCTCACTCACCCCAAACTCTGTAATTGCACCGGTTAACGGACCTAGTATTAATAATAGCAACACACAGCTGACGACGAATATCCACTTTTTCTTTAACTGATCAGATAGAAAAGGTGTTAAAAATAATATAAAAAGAATTTCAAAGAACCCAGAACATGTATATAAAAAACCTTGAAAATAGTCTTTATAACCATTTTCAAAAATAGGAAATAACAATTCATAATTTTTATTGTGAGTATTTCCTACACCGACTAAAAAACCAAAAAACACTACAATTGGTAATATGACCCATGCAATCGAACTTATTGTTCGTATACCTTTATATGAAGCGTAAAAACAAATAAAAGTAAACAGAAAAACAACAAAAAAATCAGGTACTTCTTGTGTATAATTTGTATTCGCCCAATAAAAAGTAGTTTTTAGTGAAATGTAAGCAGTAAACAAAAAATAGATAATAAAAATACCAGCAAAAAGATAATAAAATGGTTTCTTTAACACCTTATATAATATAGAAAGCAAATCTTCATTGTTCATTTTCTTATAAACAAAGAAAAGTAAGAAACTCCATATTAAAAATGGAATGATACTAGAAATAACAGTTAACCATGAATCTCTATGAGATGAAGATAGAATACTTGGTAGAATTAAAACATGTAACATAAAACCAGTAGACATGATGAGTAGTATGTATATATGAACAGATTGAATCACCTTATTATTCATGACAATCCCCTTAGAAACTTTTATTCAAATAATGTAACCAAAATAAAATACATTTATGTAAATAATTCCAGTTCTAACAAAAAAAGAGAAGCCAAAAATGGCTCCTCTCTTACACAACTCATATACTGACTTTTTTCCTATTACTTCAGCCCTAACTCAGTTAAAATACTGTCTAATGTAGCCCCTTTATATGAATTTTTAGCTTTTGGCGCATTTGAAACTGATGGATTTTTCTCACCGAAATTCTTAACGATATAATTCATATCTTTTTCATCAATCACTTTGTCAAAGTTTACATCCGTTGTTACTTTATTTGTTCCCCAATATTTTTGGATTTCTATCGCGTCTAGGACATCAATGACATTGTCTTTATTTACATCTCCAGCTGCTGCTAGATCTAATAAGTAACGAAGCTGTCTACCCATTAAATCGCCACGAATATTATCAAATAATGGATCCATTTTTTGAGTCATTGTAAAGTGTCCTGGTACATCTACCTTTAATGTATATGGTTTGGAATCAACCTTAACTCCGTCAAATGCATAGTCACCTTGTTTTGAAGTAATTGGCGCTTCTAATATAGTTTTACCGTCGTATGATGTTAATGTAATTTTTGCACCAACTGTTCTTTGATCCACAGCATAATTTGTTTCACCTGTAGTTGGATTCTTTGCACCTTCAACTTGTAGTGTTCCTGTAAGTCTAGAAACTGTTGGTTTTACTTGATAGTCTTCAATATAAGTAAATACATTGTTTGTCTCTACATTTGATTGGTTAATTGTTGAACTGCTGATATTCCACGACTGAATTGCAGTTCCGGTTGTAAAACTTTTATCAAGTGTGTTTACATCGAAATTAAATAGTTGTAAATCTTTTGGTAACTTGTCTTCACCTAAATACGTAAAAGTAAACGTGTATTCTGATAAATCCGCTGAAATAGCTTTAGATGTTACTGAAATCTCTGCATCACCATATTGTTTAACTGCATTATTCACTTTTACATTTTCAATGATTCCTTGGTTATTAAGTACTCTCATCGATATTTTAGTCGTTTTCAATTTTTGTACATTATTTGAACTGACTGAGTAATTTACTGTATCACCAGTTGTAATATTCGTTTGATTTGCTTTCAAATAATAATAAGGGGTTGTATTTTTAACAAACACTACTTTTAGTTGAGAAGTAGGGTTAAGTGCAGCATCCATACCATAGAATGTTAATGGTAAAGTTGGATATTTACTATCTACTAAAATTTGATCTTTATAATCACCATTTTTATCCATATGAATTGGTTGTGATGGGAAGAATGAGTTATACGTATAAACAAATGTATTATCTGATTGATCTACAGGTATATCATATTTGCTAGCTGCTTCGTCGATCTCCGGATCATTTATATTTAAGTTGAAATCATATAAGAATTGTCCGTTTTCATCTAGTTGACTATCTTTATATTCAATTACCTTCTTCTCTAATTTATCAAAGCTAGATGTTAATTTTGGCACCCCATATTCCAGCATAAAGTCTTTTGCAGCAGCAAATGATTTTCCACTTGGACTAGTTCCAACTAATCTTAATTTATAATGTCCTGGTTTAATTAATTCGTATTTACTACTAATTGGATTTTTGGCATCTCCTGTAAATGGATAGTAAGTTGCTCCAACAAGTCTACCAATATTGTAAACTTGATTTTCTGCCATTACTGAAGTGTTGAATGAACCAATTAAACCTAAATCTTCCCCGGTTGTCGGGTCTTGAATCACCACATCTAGCGTTTTCATATGTGTTTTTAATGCAACTTTTCCATCCATAAATGGATACGCATAAGTTGGATTTGTAATTTTATTTGAGTAAAGTGGGTTAAATAAATCAAATGTTTGAATACCCTCTTCTACAACACGTACGCCAAATGGGATTTGATACTGCTCAGTTGGGTCTGCATTATTTGTGAAAGTAATATAGCCTTCATACGTTCCTACTTCTGCTGTTTTTGGAATGTTTAAGCTATATTTTATCGATTTTGAACTAATTCCATTTAATTTAACTGATGAAGGTCCACTTAATGTAACCTTATTTGAAACTGCATCTTTTGAACCTCTTAATCCTGTTTGATACTTCACATCTACACTAAACGTTTTCGCTTTTTCACTTCGATTTTTCAATGTAATATTACGAGCTTCTGAAATATCATTACCATCAAATCCAAATGAACCAAAGCTCATTCCACCAGTTAATTCATTAATCATTTTTTGTTTTCCATTTACAATTGTTGGCGTTTGATCAACAACTTCTAATTCTACATTTGAATGAATTGCTTCATACGCATCAACTCGCCCGCTACCTACTTCAAATACACTATAATCGTTTGATAATGGATCCGCGGTATTCATTAAAATTGATTTAATATCTGCTGGTTCAAGCCCTTTATTTGATTGGAGTAATAAAGCTGAAACCCCTGCAACATATGGTGTCGCCATTGACGTTCCTGATAAGCGCTCGTATGCGTATTGATAATCTTCTGGTTTTGTACCGTCACCCGTCTTATTGTTTACATAAAATGGAACAGTTGAAAGAATTGATACACCTGGTGCAGTTACTTCCGGTTTAATATCGTAATTCACTCGAGATGGTCCTCTTGAACTGAATGCAGCTAATTCATCTGATGCTGTTTGAATCTTAGAAAATTCGCCGAATGTAAACTCATTTTTACCAGACTTAATGGATTCTGTGATTGCTAAACCTTCATCGTATGAAACTGAGAAGGAAGGAATTGCATCAACGGATTCACCTAAAAATGCTTGAATTGCTCCTTCATTTTTGTTTTCAACATTGTTAGCCATTAAAACGCCTACAGCACCAGCCGCTTTTGCATTTTTGATTTTATCAATTAAGGCAATCGTGCCACGCTGGATATAAGCAATTTTTCCTTTTACATCTTTACCTGCAAAGTCAGCCGGATTTGCTAATCCAACATCTACAAGTTGATATGCTTTTCCTTTCAAGGTTGTTAAGTCATCTGAGTAATTTTGTGCTAATTGTCTAATATTGTAGTCACTACCATTTTGCTCTCCACCAAATTGATAAAGATCAATCGCCACTGATGACGCGCCAACAGTTAAAGCCAATGCTGCTGCTCCAGGAGAACCTAATGTATCCATTTTGTCTCCACTATTCCCCGCTGCTACAACTGTCGTTACTCCACTAAGCACAGCGTTATTAACTGCTACAGAAGTTGCATATAGTGGATCATTTAGTGAAGCACCTAATGACATATTAATAACATCCATGCCATCTTTCACTGCTTTATCAATCGCAGCAATAATATCATCACTTGCACCACTTCCACCTGGACCAAGTACGCGGTAAGCATACAGATCAGATTCTGGTGCAGCACCTACTTGTTTATATTCACTTTCTGATACACCTCGCCCACCTATAATACCTGCAACATGTGTACCATGTTCAGTGTAATAGTCTGCACCATTTGCAGATCCAGGTTTTCCAGCTTTAACCCAATCAGTATATGTAGTTTCCATTGGATCGCTATCATCATCTACAAAGTCATATCCGCCTTTATATGCGTCTTTTAAGTCTGGGTGATTGTAATCAATACCTGTATCAAGAATACCGATTTTAATTCCTTTTCCAGTTAACCCCTCCGCATGCAACTGATCTAATCCATCATATGGCGTATAGTTCGCAATATTAAATTCATCTGCTTTTAATTCTTCAGTTTTTTCTAGCTCTTTTGGAGGATCAATCGTAAATTTTTCATTACTCCAAACTGTTTTAACAGCTTTTGATTTTAATAGATTCTTTATTTGATTTGCTGGTAGATCCAATGCAACACCATTAAATGCGTGTTTATAAGAGCGTTTAATCTTAAAGTCTACCTTCTTATTGTTCTCATCCGTTAATACTTGTCCCACATCTTTACTAAAAGTTACATGGTCTTGCTCAACTAATTTTGATGCTTCTGCTTCTGTTAATGACTTCCCTTCAACCTTAGCTTCGACTTGGGCAACTTTTGCTGGTTTATTAGAAAACTCTACAATAACTGATGTTTGTCTAGTAGTCGTTTGATCAATTTCCTCAGAAATTTGTAATCCTGTTTGTTCGTTCGTTGAAAGTTCTTTAAGCGCAGCTCTTTGCTGTGAAGTTAAATTAGCAAGAATTGTTTCTGTCTTTGTTTTACTTGCAGCGATTGACACATTTGTCACTTGTGATAGTGGAGCCATAACAAAACTTGATGATAGAGCTAAAACCGTAAAGCTTTTTAAAAACTTTTTCTTTTCTACTCTTTTCCCCATTGTTCATCCTCCTAGAAATCTCTCAACTAAAAGTAAAATTTAATGATTTTTGTAATTTGAATACTAAAGTGACAACCACTTTAGCAATCATTTTCTTTCTATTCACTAAGCTTACTTTGTCTATTTCAATTATCAAGAATATTCAAATTAGGGTCAATTGGGTTAATGATTCCCTAAAATAGCAACGTTTCACCATACTCTTTTTCAAAATTTGGCATATTCTCTTATAAAAAATGATTAAAAAAACCCAAGATAGCCCAAATTTTAATAAAAAAAGAGAAACCATAAAAATGGTCTCCCTTTTCAAGTCTAATTACCTATTTTATAAATATTTCACTACTATTTTCCCTGTCCTACTTCATTCCTAGCTCTTTTAAAATACTGTCCAATGTTTTTCCTTTATAGGAATTCTTAGCTTTTGGCGCATTATTCACAGTCGGATTTTGTAATCCAAAGTTTTTGATAACGTAATTCATATCCTTAGAATCTACTACTTTATCAAAGTTAAAATCTGCAGTTGCTTTGTTAGTTTCCCAGAAGTTTTGTACTTCAATTGCATCTAAAATATCGATGACATCATCTTTATTTACATCCCCCGCTGCTGCAGTTGATAAACTATATCTATACCACTTGCCGATTGTTTCCCCACGAACTTCATCAGATAAAACAACTTGTTGGTTCATCGTAAAATGACCAGGTACATTTACTGTTAATGTATAGGCATTTTTATCAGGTTTAATTCCATCAGCATTATATGAACCATATTTGTCGGTGATCGGCGCTTCAACAATCGTTTTTCCATCATATGAAGTAACTGTTACTTTTGCATTGGCTTTACTTAGATCAACAGCATAATTCGTATCACCAGTAACTGGATCTTTTCCACCTTCAACTTGTACTGCTCCTTGTATTCTTGAAAAAGTTGGCTTAATTTTAAAATTTTCCATATAAGCGTATACATCTTTCGTCTCTACATTTGCTTGATCAATCGTTGAAGCACTCATACCATACCAGTAAGGACTATCTTTCGTAAACTTGTCAGCCGTTTTTAGGTCAAAATTAAATAGCGGTAAATCTTCTGGTAATTCTTTATCACCTAAATAAGTAAATGTAATTGTATAATTTGATGATGTAGAGACTAAACTTACCTCCGCGTCACCATACTTTTTAACTGCATCATTTACTACTACATTTTCAACTGAAGCATAATCATAATTTCTCATTGTAATTTTAGTCGTTTTTAACTTTTTCACATTATTTGAACGAACAGTATAGTTAACAGCATCACCTGTATTAACGATTTGTTTATTTGGTTTCAAATAGTAATACGGAAAATTTTGATCAACAAACACGACTCTTAACATATTAGATGCGTTAGCAGTAAAGTTTCTCGCTGCATCAAAACCATAAAACTGAACTTGTAATGGCGCAGATTGTTTTCGAACTAAAATTTGGTCAGTGTAATTTCCATCTTTATCTGTCTTTATTGGATTTGCCGGAAATGGACTGTTATAGAACGAAACAACTGAATTACTTGATTGATCTACTGGTAATCCTAGCTGACTTGCTTGTTCGGTTTCAGGATCATTAAGATTAATGTTAAAGTCATATAAAAATTCACCATTTGCATCAAATAGACTGTCGTTATATTCAATAACCTTTTGGTCTAATGTATCAAAACTAGTCTTCATAGTTGGAGCCGCTAAATCATAGATGAAATCTGATACTTTTGAGAATGATTTCCCTTGATTATTTGTTCCAACCATTTTTAATTGATAATGACCTGGTTTTGCAAAGCTCGGTTCATTACTTATTGGATTTTTAGAGTCTCCTGTGAATGGATAGTAAATTGAGTTAAATCCTCTTCCAATATAATATTCCTGGTTTTCATTTAACGTGATAGGCGTGAATGAACCAACTAAACCTAGGTCTTCACCTGTAATTGGATCATGTAATAAAACATCCAATGTCTTCATTTCGGATTTTAGGGAGAATTCAAAACCAAGAAACGGAAATGAATTTGCTGGCCATGAAGTATCTGTTGAAAACGCTGGATCTGCTTTAAATAAATCAATTCCTTCATTCACTACTCTTCCACCGAATGGAATTTGATATTGTTCTGTTGGATCTGCGTTATTCGTAAACGTAATATATCCTTCATAAGATCCTTTTTCTGCTGTTTTCGGAATGTTAAGTTTGAGATTAATAGTTTTTGAGCTAATTCCATTTACCTTCACTGAAGTAGGAGCATCTATCGTTACATTGTTTTTTGCCGCATCTAATGATCCTCGAGTACCTGTCTGGAATTTAACATCTACGTTAAACGTTTTCGCTTTTTCACTACGATTTTTTAGCGTAACATTTCGTGAATCCGATACATCTTGATCATCAAATCCAAATGAACCAAAGCTAATTCCACCTGTTAATTCTTTTATCGTTTTTTGTTTTCCATTTATCATAGTCGGTGTCTTATCAACAACTTGTAATTCCACGTTTGAATGAATTGCTTCATAAGCATCAACTCGACCACTTCCTACTTCAAACACACTATACTCCTTTGATAATGGGTCTGCAGTATTCATTAAAATTGATTTAACATCAGCAGGTTCTAGGTCTTTATTTGATTGAAGTAATAATGCTGATACACCTGCTACATAAGGCGTAGCCATTGAAGTTCCTGATAGTCTTGCATATGCATACTGATAATCTTCTGGTTTCGAACCATCGACCGTTTTATCGTTTATATAAAATGGAACTGTTGCAAGAATCGAAACACCTGGAGCAGTTACTTCTGGTTTAATATCATAATTTACTTTAGAAGGACCTCTTGAACTAAATGCTGCCAATTCATCAGAAGCTGTTTGAATTTTACTAAAATCACCAAATGTAAATTCTGTTTTACCGGACTTAATGGCAGTTGAAATTGCTTGTCCTTCTTCAAATGTTACTGAAAACGAAGGAATTGCATTCATCGATTCACCTAAAAAAGTTTGGATCGCCCCTTCTGCTTTGTTCGCTTCATCATTCGCCATAATCACACCTGCAGCACCTTGAGCTTTTGCATAAGCAACTTTAGAATCTAATGTATAAACGCCTCGGTTCATAAATACAAATTTCCCTTTTACATCTTTACCTGAATAGCCATTTGGATCACCAAGGCCAACATCAACCATTTGAATCTTTTTCTCTTTTAAATCTGAAAGGTCATCCTTATAATTTTTCGTTAATTGTCTTAAATTATAATTTTTCCCATCAAGAGAACCAGTATATTGATAAATATCAATTGCAACAGATGAAGCACCTACCGTTAATGCTAATGCGGCAGATCCCGGAGAACCAAGTGTCCACATCTTATCACCGCTATTCCCCGCAGCTACAACAGTTGTAACACCACTTAAAACAGCATTGTTTACGGCAATTGAAGTTGCATAAAGTGGATCATTTAATGTTGCGCCAAGAGACATATTAATAACATCCATACCATCTTGCACTGCCTTATCAATTCCGGCAATAATGCCTTCACTCGTTCCACTACCATAAGGTCCCAATACACGGTATGCATAAAGATCTGCCTCTGGTGCAGCACCAATAGATGAATACTCGCTATCTACTACTCCACGTCCACCGATAATTCCCGCTACATGTGTACCATGTTCCGTATAATAAGTACCTCCGTTTACTTCTGGTTGACCTGATTTCTTCCAATCCTCATATGTTGTTTCCATCGGATCATTATCGTTATCAACAAAATCATATCCGCCCTTATATCCATCCTTTAAATCTGGATGGTTATAATCCATTCCAGTATCTAAAATACCAATTTTAACTCCTTTACCTGTGTATCCTTCTGAATGTAAGCGATCTAAACTATCATATGGTGAATAGTTTGCTACATTAAATTCATCAGCTTTTAATTGCTTATTTTCTTGGTTCTCAACAGGTGGATTAATTGTAAACTTCTCATTACTCCAAACTTTCTTAACAACTTTTGATTTTAAAAGATTTTGAACTTGATTGGCTGGTAGACTCATTGAGACGCCACTAAATGCATGCTTATATGAACGATGAATCTTATAATTTATTTTTTTCTGTTTATCATCTGTTAATACTTGTCCAACTTCATTCGCAAAAGTAGAATGATCTTCATCAACTAATTTGGAAGCATCCTTTTCAGTCAATGTTTTCCCTTCTACATCTGCTTCAATCTGTGCTACTTTCGCAGGTTTATTTGTAAATTCAACGATTACATTTATTTGATTTGAAGATGTCAAATCTATGTCTGAAGAAATCTGTTGATCAGAACCCTCATTAACTGACAATTGATGTAAAGCATTTCTTTGTTCTGTTGTTAAATTTGCTAGTATTTCTTCAGACTTCGTATAACTTGCTGCTTTAGTAACCTCCATTGTTTGACCAAGTGGAGATAAAACAATACTTGATGATAGGGCTAATACTGTAAGACTTTTTATTAACTTCGCTTTCTCTACACTTTTCCCCATTTTTCTTCCTCCCATTTATCATTGTCTAAGATCTACTAAAAAATTGAACGATGAATTGAAATCAATGACTTACTCTTGAACTTCTATTTCACCTGAACAAACTTCATTTGTATTAGTTTTATTATGAAAAATAAGATGGGCATTATCAATTGGGTTATTTATCTAGGATTCTATCAACGTCTTCTCAGTTTTCGACACTAGTCAACAATTTCTCCTAAGAGGATTCACCATAAATAAACCAATTTTTTATTTTTCTATTTGTTTTATAATGACTAATATAATGTAATGTATTTAAAAATGTTAAAGCAAAATAAATACATAGATGTCTAGTTAGGTCTAAACATCTATGTATTTCATCAAGAATTTCATATTTTTTACACAATAACAGATTGGGCCAATTCAGTTGCTTTTTGATATTGGTTCGTCTCAATATAATATAAATAAAGCTGCTTTCCATATTGCTCGATATAAAAATTATTATTAGTTGAATAAAAATATGGTAGTGCTTCATCAACTAAAAATTGATAGTACTTACTGTCATTTTTTTCAGCTTTCAATTTAAATAATTTAATTAAAATAGTATGAACAGGACTTTTTAACATTTTTGCTAAAGTAGCACCGATTTTGAGCTTCTTGATCAGAATGTCTTTTTGTAATAATGCACCTTCCGTACTTGCTTCAAGATAGTTACATAAGCGTCGTAAATAGACAATAGATTGCTGATTCTCTGTTTCATTCATACTTTTCTCAAAGTATTCTTGTGCCTTATCATATTCTTGTCTTTTAAAGTACTTAACGCCCAGATTATTTAACAGGATTGCCTTACGATCACGTGCGCCTAATATTTCACAATTATGTATTAAATCTGTATACCTTTTAACGGTTTCAATAAAATCCATTTCAACCTCACTACCATATTGAAGTAGCATGACTGTTTCAGCACTAATCGCTAATAAGTAGTTATTCGTTCTTTTAAAATATGCTAATGCCAATTCTGTATATTTATAAGCCAATATTTTGGATTTTCCATAATGATAAGCAATCCCTAAATGGTAATAGTATTCTTCATTTCTATATTCATCTATATTGATTTTTTTTAATATTTGTATCGCTTTTTGATGATCTTCATTACTTGAACTAGCATTAATTTGAATATAATACATTCCTTGTAAGTGATATAGTAAGTTTTTTTCAAACGCAGATAGCTCTGTAAAATCTTTTTGCACATCATTAATTGTTTGAAATGCTAATTTTAAATTTTGATGATGAAAATAGTATCGAGCTTTTAATAAAAAATAATGTGCTGCATATTGTGTGTAAGCAATAAAAGGCATTTGATCAAGCTCTGTTTTTAAAGATTCTATTTGTTGTCCTTTTTTCATAATCAATGCATCATGCCATTGATTAAGTAGATTTTCTATGAGATGAAACGACTGTATTTCTTGATGTATATCAATTCCTAGTCTTTCTGAAAATAAGGTAATAATGTCAGGTGAATATGCAGTTTTCCCTCGTTCAATTTTGCTAACATGCGTCGTTGTACATATCCCTTCCCCAAGCATGGCTTGAGTAAGACCCATTTTTTCTCGATAAAATTTAATGATTTCACCTTCTAACATTATTCGCCCCCCTTAAACATCCTCTATATCTTCTTTATCTATCTATGTATTCTTTCTTGAAAATTAATATCCTCTAATACTTTTACGAATTAAGTAGATGTACCTAAGGGAAATAAAATTTGTTAAAAAAAGACAAAGAGTCCCAAAAAAGGACTCTTTCTTTTAGACTATTTTTTGTAATCATTTAGTCATTTAACTTGTCAGACATTATACAAATATATTGAGAATTATAATAATGCTCGAGCATTTATCTTTCACCTATTCTTAGATTTTGTATTTTCTTTGCCTGACGTAATAAATAATATTTTTATCCATAAAATAATGTCTAATTAAAAAAAATTTTTTTGTTACTATTAAGCATAAAAGAAATTTTTCACAAGAAAGGGTTTTCATATCATTTAAAAAATCTGATTCTTTCCTATATAATAAGATTAAAGAGTTTATTTTCTAAAAAAGAACACTATTAAGCTTAAATCATTTTAAATTTTATGTTATCTAATAAACAATTTGAAGGGTGTAAAACGATGGAACAAACCAACAGTTTAGGCAAAATCCGTTCTTACTATGCACGATTAAGTGACAAAGAAAAAAAGATTGCAGATTATATACTACAAAATCCAAAACATATCATTCACAGTACCATTACTGAAATTGCTGAGATTTTAAACGTCGCTGATGCAACCGTTTTCAGATTTTGCAAACGAATTGGTTTTAAAGGCTATCAAGCTCTAAAAATTGCACTTGCGACGGAGATTATGACACCTATTCAACAAATTCATGAAGAGATCAATGAAAACGACGATGAAATTACAATCGCTAATAAAATATTCAAATCTAATATAAGAACATTAGAAAATACGGCACAAATTTTGGAAGGTTCTTCATTTAAAAAAGCAGTAGAATTAATTCTTTCTGCCAACCGTGTAGAGCTTTATGGAATAGGTGGCTCATCCGTTATTGCTATGGATGCATTCCATAAATTCATTCGAACTGGCATAAAAGCAAATTCATACACAGATTCACATTTCCAATTAATGGCCGCTTCACAGCTTACAAAAGATGACCTAGCAATCGTCATCTCCCATTCAGGTTCAAACAAAGATACAATTCGTATACTACAAGTATTAAAAGACTCAGGTGCCAAAACGATTGGAATTACTGGTTTCCCAAAATCAGCATTAAGTCAAAATGTAGACGTAGCCCTTTATACCTCATCAGAAGAAACAGAATACCGTCCCGAAGCACTTGCATCTAGAATTGCTCAATTAAGTATTATCGATGCTTTATACGTTAACGTTATGATATTAAATGAACACAAAGCCAAAGCCTCATTTGAAAAAGTTCGCACTGCAATTTCTGAAACAAGGTCATGATTCATTAATGGGTTTAGATTAAGATAGCAAATATATAATTAGACAAATAATTAGAAGACCAAATCGTATATGATTTGGTCTTCTTGTTTTGTAATGCATGCATAACCCACATCCTGTGGGCCTTGAGATCCCACAGGCGCGAACGCGCCGAGGAGGCTCAGCGCCCACCCCATGGAAAGCTTGCATCTTGGAGTGGAATTCAACGCATTCTTTTTTTATTGTTTCTATTCATTCTGTTTATTTAACCATTCCGCCAAGGATTTGACTCATAAATTTAACAATCTTCAAATGCACAATTGCCATTTCCTCTGGTGTATGAGGAACATCTCTCTCTAACCATTGTTCAATTACACCAAAAAAGGCTGAAGAAATAAAAGCAGTAGAATATTCATACGGTATCGTCAGCGAATTTTCAGTACCAATTAACTTTACTAACTTCTCATATAACGCTGTTTTTAGGATATTCTTCATTTTCTTTGGAAATGCTGGATCACCTTTCGAACTAATAAGCACTTTGATAAATCGAGCATTTTCTGTTAAATATTCAAATACCTTTATTATTGGCGGATATTTTAAATCATTTGAGTAATGCTCAAAAAGGTCTGACGGATTCATATCCTTCATAGCATCTTTTAAACCAACAAGTATTTCAGTTTGATTCTTTTCCATTAGATCATACTTATCTTGATAATGAAGGTAAAAAGTCCCTCGATTTAAACCAGCCTTTAATGTAATATCTCTTACTGAAATTGATTCAAATCCTTTTTCTTCAATTAATTCTACGAATGTATCACTAATTAATTGTTTTGTTTTTGCCACCTTTATTTCACGTAATGTTTGCGTCATTATTAGCATCCTTTTACATTTTTTCATTTCAATAGACATATTGTTAGAAAGTGTTCATTAATGAACATTTTCTATTTTATTGGTTATTGTGATTGATTAAAATCCATTGTAATATTTCTTCATGAGAATAGTCAACACGGTGTTTAGTAATTTACCAAAGCAAAGCAATAAGGAGGCAAATAAATGAATTTACTAAAACAAAAACAAGCGTTACTTGCTCCAATTCTAGTATTAGTTGTTGTTGTTATTTTTTCACTTACTTTAGCATCATCCGTTAACCCGACACCAAAAAACCTACCCATAGCTATTGTAAATGAAGATGAAGGAATAACTGTTCCATCAAAAGGTGAGATCAATCTTGGTAAGATCATGGTTTCAAAAATAAATGACGTAACAAACTCCCAAAAGGAGAGTGCTGTAAATTGGATTCAAGTGTCTAGTGAAGATAAAGTAAGAAAAGGCTTAGATGATAAAAAGTATTATGCAGCACTGATTCTTCCAAAGGATTTAAGTCAAAAGCAAGCTACATTAAAGACCGCTAATCCATCTCCTATTGAGATAAAAGTATTGTTAAATCAAGGGATGAATGCCAATGCATCTACAATGGCAGGCCAAATCCTAAACAATGTAGTGAACCAATTAAGTATGAATATACGTACCGAAGTTTTAAGCGAATTAGAGAAAAATAACACTTTAATTTCAGCAAAACAAGCAAGTGTTTTAGCAAGTCCAATATTAAATAAAATAGAAAATGTAAATGAAATTGGTACGCATACTGCAAATGGAAATGCACCAGTCATTTTAATTACCCCTTTATGGATGTCTAGCTTAATTGGCGCAGTCATTATCTTTTTAGGTAAAAAGAAAACAAATATGACAACATCAGTTAATAAATTAAAAGTTATACTTGAACAAGTAGCTTTAGCCATTATTTTAGCATTTGTGGCTGGATTCGGGATTACATTAATGGCTGATTGGATTGGCTTTACAATACCTAACTTTATAGATACTGCACTATATTTAACAATTGCATACTTTAGTTTCCATATATTAATATCTGCAGTTATGTCTTGGGTTGGTTTTGGAGGAGTTGGTCTATTCGCTCTAATTTTCTTCTTTGCAGGATCAATTATTGGAATGGCACCAGAGCTTTTACCAAAATTCACACATGATTGGATTTACTCATGGGTTCCGATGCGATTTGGCGCTGATGGTTTAAGAGAAATCTTCTATTTTGGAAAGGAATTATCTTTCAGTCATTCAATGGTCATATTAGTTTGGATTGCATCTGTTTCTACTATTGTATTACTTGCATCTGCATTCAAACAAAATAAGATTCAGAAGGAACAACAGCTATCATTAAATGAATAAAAATAATTAATCAAACAAATAAGGACCTTACAAAGGTCCTTATTTCAGTTTGTAGACACGGTACAAAAACTAAGAGATTAAGAGTCTGTAAGAAATAATTTAAGTTTTAAATAACTTTCCACTTAAAGCATCTATATATCTGCTGGCAGATTTTCTTACTACATTTTTTGCATTGTCTGTTACGACTCCATGAAACGCATTATATATTCTATCAAATGTCAGTTCATTAACAGCATTTGAAATTTCTTGAACCTTACTTGCTGGAAGTGGGATTAGATTTGGATAACTGTACATAAAACTAACCCAATTCGGGTCCGCAACCACTTGTATAATATCTCCTGTTAATAAAATCCCTTTTTGATTATTTCCATTTTTCCATTCTAAAACTGCACCTCCTTTAAAATGACCTCCTAAGCGATGAATCACAATTCCTTTATGTAATTCTTGTGTATCTCCAGACCAAAAAATAATTCGGTCACTAGTCCTTACAACCCACTCTTTGTCATCTTCATGTATATAAATAGGGACATCAAAAGCTTCAGCCCACTCGATTTGGCTTGAATAATAATGCGGATGAGATAGTGCTATAGCATCAACTCCTCCTAACTGATTAATCGCTTCTATCGTGTGATCGTCGAGTAAAGTGATACAATCCCATAAAATATTGAATCCATCCATTTGAATTAGATAGGCTGTTTGACCGATTCCAAATTTAGGACTTGTTTTTATACTATATAATCCATCCTCCTCAAGTATAATGGAATTTTGATAGGTTCCCATTTTCATAGATTCTAATGTGGTCCATGACTGACCATTTGGGTTTACATATTGTCGTTCTTCATTACAGATTAAACAATTATTCGGATGATTAATTGAGCCATCATATTGAACTCCACAAGTAGTACAAATAAAGTTTTCCATCTCTAGTTTCTACCCTCTTTCATAAAGATCATTATTACCATAAATAAAAAAGACATATAAATATGTCATGACTCGAAAATGCTAACTTCGTATCCATACATTTATATGTCTAATAAAATCTAATTATTTTATATTTACTACTGTCCCTTTCGTCATCTCAAGCAGTTCATTTGGTGTTAGTTGAAAGATTGCTTTTGGGTGACCGGCTGCAGCCCAAATTTCTTCGTATTGAAATAAATCTTCGTCTATAAACGTTAAGAGTGTATTCTTATGCCCAATAGGTGACACGCCACCTATTACAAACCCAGTGTGTTCGCGAACAAATTCTGCATCAGCTTTACCCAATTTTTGATTCAACAATAATTCAATTTGTTGTTCATTTACTCGGTTTACACCACTTGCAATCACTAATACAGGTTCATTACTCTCCACTAATCGAAAGATAATTGATTTGGCAATTTGAGCTACTTTGCAATTTAATGCATCTGCTGCTTCTTGTGCAGTTCTGGTACTCTGTGGTAATTCAATTACTTGATTGTTATATCCTGATTGTATTATCACGTCTTGTACAATTTGCGCACTTTCCTTTAAAACGCCCATCATCATCACTTCTTTCTACTATAATGTAGTAATAATTCTATATACTGACAGAACATCCTTCATCCACAGTATCATTTCCACCAAATTGAAGTTGGAAATTCTTTTGTACTAATATTCATCAATTCACCTATTTTAGGCGTAGTAATGTTTAAGTTATTTTTCTTAGCAGCTTTCAATACTCTTTCAATTGGGTCATACCAATTATGAAATGCTAGCGTAAATGCACCCCAATGAATTGGAATCAGCACTTCCCCCTTCACATCAATAAATGCTTGGACTGTTTCCTCAGGTAACATATGGATTGCAGACCATCGTTCATCGTATTGGCCACATTCCATTAATGCCACATCAAACGGACCATATTTTTCACCAATTTCCTTAAAATGCGACGCATAACCACTATCACCACTAAAAAAGATTTTATGCTGATTGCTCATAATTATCCAAGAACACCATAAAGAAGCATTCCGATCTGTTAGACTTCTCCCTGAAAAATGTCTTGCAGGTGTACAAGCAATTGTTAAGCCTTCAAATGTAAATTCATCCCACCAATTGTGTTCTGATATTTTATCTGTTTCAACACCCCACCTTTCAAGGTGACCCCTTACACCTAGTGGAACAATGAAATGTTTTACTTTATGTTTTATTTTTTGGATTGTTCCATAATCCAAATGATCATAATGGTCATGTGACAAAATTACTCCATCAATAACTGGTAAATCAGCTATCTCAAATGGTAAACCTCCACTATATCGTTTTCCTCCAAACTGAGGGAATGGTGATGGGACATTACCAAACATTGGATCAACTAAAATATTCTTTTTATCGATTTCGATATGTACAGCCGAATGCCCAAACCAAGTTATTTTTGCTTCATCTTGATCTGACAAAATGAACTTCTTCATATTTGTCATTGGAATTGGAACACTTGGTTTTCTGTTTGGATTACTCTTTACAAAATCTCTTAACATTGTATAAGTAGTTCTCAAGTCTGTACTCATACTAGTTGGTATTTGATTTTGAAATTTTCCATTTTGATAGTTCTCTAACTGTTGAAAGGTTTGCTGTTTCTCTTTTGAGTATGTCTTACCGAAATGCGGATAGTTATGAATGAATAGAAAAACAATAATAAGTACCGTTACTAAGATAATGATAAAGAGCATTCTTATAATAACCTCCAAGGCCTCTTAATAAATTTGTCGTCAGCGAAATTATTCTAATGATAAAGTAGGGTCATGTTTTCTTTACACTACCATATGTTTTAACGTTTAAACAAATATTCCTAACTAAGTTCTTTAGAAAAAAAACACCTTTTATCTTAAGCATAAAAGGTGTTTTTTTATAAATTTTTTTATGCGAAAATTCAATAATACTTATGGAAAATCTATTGACTAAGAAGTATCAGTTACCACTCCAAATAATACTGATTACTGTCCCCTGACCTAGCTCCGAGCGCACTTTAATTTGCCCTCCCATCGCTTGAACTAATTCCTTCGTTACAGCCATACCAAGTCCGCTGCCTTCAATTACGCTATCCGTATGCGTTCCTCGATAATATCGGTCAAACAATTGTTCAATCGTCTGTTGATCCATACCTTTACCGTTATCTTTGAAGTCGATACGCCAACCTTGCTCTGGAAGTTCTACCAACTCAATATCCATTCTGGTGCCTGGTGAATTATGAATAAGCCCGTTGGCTACGATATTATCTACTATTCTATCAAACCCTTGTGGATATACCGCCGCAATAATTGGTGTGGATGGCGTTAGGCAATTTACCTGGCTACCCTCATATATAGGATGTGATGTAGCACGTAATACTGAATCGGATAATAGGGAGCAGAGGTCTTTTTCCTCTAAAATGATAGGGATACCCCCGTTTCTAAGTCTATATGTCAAAGCTAGATCGTTAATTAATTTGTTCATATAGACAGTCTTCTCTAAAATTGTTGAAGCAAATTGCCTTACTTCTTCATCAGACCAACTATATTTCTCAGCCTCCAGCATATATGCATATCCCTGAATAGAAGCGAGTGGTGTCTTCATATCATGAGTAACTCCAGCAATCCAATCTTCTCTGTTTTTCTGGGTTTGTTCTTCGGCGTCCTTCCCTGCTTGAAGTGTAATTGAAAGTGAATCAATGGAATCCATGACTTCGCTAAAAATACGATATCCCTGCTTCCAATCACCGTTTTGATTCCGTCCTTCATTTTCCAATTGAACATTTTTAGTGTATTCGCCTTTTCCTAACCTTTGAATCCAACCGAGTATATATAAGACTGGGGTTCCGAACCGATAGGCATACCAGAGGGATAGCAAGATAAAGATTAGAAAAGCAGAAACCAAGAACGCTGTGATGCCAATAATAATTACTTGCGCTTCGGTTTTAAGAATTGGGATAGGAGCTGTTTGACTTGCTGCCCTTTCAAGTGGATATTGTAAGACCCAAGTTAGCCCTTTTTTTTGATCATATTGTGTATCCATCACGATGCCGTAAAGAGCTTGGTTATGAGATCGCATCGCAAGTTCTTGTATGGTATAAGATGTCACGGCATCCCTTGGCTTTTTCCAAGACGCAACTTCCATCCCCTTACGATCAAGTATTTGAACCCAGCTGCCTGATTTGTTTAACTGTACTATTGTGTTGTAGGAAAATGAAATCTGATGTTCTTGTATTTTGCCATCATTTATTATTTGTTGAAGCAATTCTTTTGTTGGAGATTGGGGTGCTCCATAAAGTAATGTGTAATAGTGTCCGTCTTTCTCTTGTATCCATAGTCCTAATTTATATGGGTATGGCTCTTTGCCTAACCAAAAATCCATCAGTTGACCAGGAATATAACTAGTAGGCAAGTCGTCAGGTGCATTGAAAGACTGAACGACATTCCCCTTCGCATCAAGACTTTGTAACCAGCCGCCATCCGCTTTTAACTGCTTTATAAAAACAGAGTCTACAATTAACCCTTTTGAGTCAACTTCCGCTTCTGAAATGAGACGTGATATTCCCATTGGAGCAAAATTGCGATTAATTTCGATATCTTCTAACCTTCCCAACACCCAAATTACAATCATAATGGCTATTGCAACCAAGAAAAGCCCAGTTACCGCCAATTGCAACGCAAATCGTATTGCAAATCGCCTACGAATCATCTTATTCTTCCCCTTTTGGCGGGATCAGTTTATAGCCCATCCCTCTTACATTAACAAGGAACTGGGGTTTGGAAGGATTTTTTTCAATTCTCTCACGAATGCGATGTATATGAACCATAACTGTGTTGTCATCATTATACATGTCCTCTCCCCATACACGCTGATATAGGTCACTTTTACTGAATATACGATTGGGGTGCTTACAAAGAAACAATAACAATTGGAAAACGAGTGCCGGACAATGTGAGGTTTGACCTTCTACTGTCAACGTTCCTTCTAATTCATCGACTTGAAAGTGGCCAAAATCATAAAAACGGGTAGCGGCATTCTCTTGTGGTTTCGGCTGCAAGTACCTTCGTAGTTGTGCCCGCATTCTTGCAACTACTTCCAAAGGATTAAAAGGTTTAGCTATATAATCGTCTCCCCCAACAGCAAATCCTGATAGTATATCAAAATCCGAAGTTTTAGCAGTAATAAACAATATTGGAGCATCTGTAGTGCGACGAATAAATGGACAAATTTCCAGACCACTTGACCCCGGCATCATAACGTCAAGCAGTACAATATCATACCGTTTTTGTTCACATGCCAAAAGAGCTGACTCACCGTCAAATGCAGTATCTATATGAGAAAAACCTTCTTTTCTAAGCACGGTGACCATCATTTCTACAATTGATCGTTCATCGTCGACTATCAAGATCTTGACTTCCTTCATTTTTCATTCCCCCATCAAGAAATATCTTCCATTTTATCATATCTTCTTAACCACACTGTTAAAGGAATTCTTAACACAACCTTAACTTTTTCTTTGTTAAACAGAAATAGTTTATGTAGAGTTAATTTTCAAGTAAACGGGAGATAAGTTTCGTGCAATATACTAAGTTTAATCACTTAAACAAAGAAGGAGGAGCATAAGAGTGGCGAAATATATTGAAGAGTGCTTTGTTCGATTTAGAGTTATTACCATTCTTTTACTCATGATAGTCCCTTTTCTAGCAAGTTGTGGTGTTCAAACTAAAACTGTTCAGGAGGATGACGTAATGGAATCTAAAAGAGAGACAATTACTAGTGATACGAATACGATTCGTGGAGAAAACATTGCTACTATGCTACTTGCTGGTGAATATAAAAGACTCTATAAACAATTTAGTTATTCATTAAAAGATATTGTAAAGCTGGAGCAGTTCAGTGCTATGGGGCAATCATTTGTTGCAGATATTGATACATTCAAGCAGGTTTCAAAAATAAAGCTAAATGGCAATGAGTCATTTGTTTGGAACGATCCAACAGGGAGTAAAGGTTTAACAGCAATCGTAGATTCAAAAGGAAAAATTACCGGAATTCAAATCATTCATTACTCTTCTCATCCCAGAACTGATGAAGCATACTCCAAGACGATATTCGATTTACCATTTAATGAGGAATGGCTTGTCTTTTGGGGTGGAAAAAATATATTTGTCAATTACCACTATGAGTATGATCAAGTGCGTTATGCATATGATTTTGTAAAAGAAAAGAACGGATATAGCTTTGAAGGAAATCCAAATAAAAATGAAAATTATTTCGCCTTCAGTCAGGATGTTCTCGCCCCTGCTGATGGAATAGTCGTTCAGTCAATGGACGGCATCCCGGATAATACCCCTGTAGGAAAAGTGAACGAAAGCCACCCTGCTGGGAATTTTGTTTCCATTAAACATAGTAATGGAGAATATAGTACAATTGCTCACTTGAAAAATGGTTCTGTCAAAGTGAAATCAGGCGATCAAGTTACTGCTGGCCAACTCATCGGGAAGTGTGGCAACTCAGGAAACTCCACCGAGCCTCATATACATTTTCAAGTATCAGCACCAGTAAATGAAGCTAACCCAGTAACAATTCCAATCTCATTCAGGGATCACATGCAATTGATTCGCGGTGATACTGTGACAGGAGCAATCATTAAAAAATAAAAGAGGTGCAGCAATATGAAACCTATTCAAAAGAAGAAGACTATTACGGCTAGTGGAACGATAGAATTTGCTCAATTAGGTGAAGGAGTACCTACAGTAATCCTCATAAATGGAGGAAGTGGTCCAATTGAAGGGTGGTACAAAGTATTTCACGAGTTAGCAGAAGAGACTACTGTGTTAGCATATAATCGATTAGGTGTAGGTAAAAGCGATCTGCCTAAAAGTCCCCAACATGGGATTTCTATTGTAAACACACTCAGACAACTACTTAAGGAAATAAACGTTAGCCCTCCTTATATATTAGTTGGGCACTCTTTAGGTGGATTATATGCCAACTTGTTTGCTAGACAATATCCAGAAGAAATTGCAGGCGTTGTTTTGTTGGATGCTAGTCATCCAGAAGATGTAAGTATTAATGAAACGCAAGGTGCACTCATCCGCGGTATAAATAAATTTTTAAAAGCTTTCGACTCTTTTTCATCCCACAAAAAATGGAATGAAGTAAATTTTGTAGAAGAAACAGCTAAACAAATACAGCAGGCAGGCTCTTTTCCTGATGTACCGTTACTTGTATTATCTGGAGATAAAATGCCAAAGATGATGCCTGAACATGCTTTTCAAATCAGGAGAGCTAATCAAATGAATCTTGTACAACTAAGTAATCAAGGTAAACATATCTTAGCTACTAAAAGTGGGCATTTTCCTCAGCTATCCGAACCAGAATTAGTAATAAGCGCAATTCAAGAATGTATTCAAATGGCGAAAAATAATTAAAGAGAGGCAAGGTTGCCTCTCTTCTTTATAGTTAATTATGAAATTAGTTGATTTCTCGTAATAAATTAGCCATTTCAATTGCAGATATACCAGCATCCCAACCTTTATTTCCTGATTTTGTACCTGCTCTTTCGATTGCTTGTTCAATATTTTCAGTTGTTAGAACACCGAAAATGACTGGTATGCCAGTTTGTAGTGAAATTGAAGCAACTCCTTTTGCTACTTCATTACATACATAATCATAATGAGTTGTTGCTCCACGAATTACCGTACCAAGCGTAATGATCGCATGATATTTGTTTGTATCTGCCAGTTTTTTAGAGATTAGTGGTATTTCAAATGCACCTGGCACCCATACTACATCAATATCTGATTCTTCTACTCCATGGCGTAGTAATGCATCTTGTGCACCACCAAGTAATTTTGAAGTAATGAATTCATTAAAACGTCCAACAACAACTGCAATTTTCAATCCAGATCCTATTAAATTTCCTTCAATTTTCATATTAATCTCTCCTATTAGTAGTTTAGTAAATGACCCATTTTTTCAAGCTTAGTTTGTAAATATTGTTCGTTATCTGCTGTCATTTCAGTTTGCAGAGGAACCCGCTCATTAATTGAAATCCCGTAAGCTTTTAACTCTTCAATTTTTAGTGGATTATTTGTTAATAAATTTACTTTCATAATCCCTAAGTCCTTCAAAATTTGAGCAGCAATTTCGTAATTTCTTAAGTCTGCTTCAAAGCCAAGATGAAGATTTGCTTCAACAGTATCAAGACCTTCCTCTTGAAGTTTATAGGCTTTTAATTTATTAAGTAGCCCGATACCTCTTCCTTCTTGTCGCATATAAACAATTACGCCTCTTCCTTCTTCTTCAATCATATTTAATGCAGAATGTAATTGAGGTCCACAGTCACAACGGCATGATCCAAACACATCACCTGTCAAACATTCCGAGTGAACTCTTACAAGGACTGGCTTACCATCATCAATGTTTCCTTTCACAATGGCCGCATGTTCTTTATCATCGACTGTATTGGAATAACCAATCATTTTAAAATCACCATAATCAGTCGGTAATTTAATTTCGACCTCTCTCTTAACTAGCCTTTCATTGTGCTGTCGATAATCAATTAAGTCCTTAATCGTAATCATTTTTAACTGAAACTTCTTAGCAATATTGATTAATTCTGGTACTCTTGCCATTGTTCCATCAGCATTCATAATTTCACAGATGACTCCAACTTCCTTAGATCCCGACAGTCGTGCTAAATCTACCGCAGCCTCTGTATGGCCAGGTCGCTCCATGACTCCACCGCTTTTTGCAATTAAAGGAAACATATGCCCTGGTCTACGAAAATCTTTTGCACTACCTTCTTCTTTTAACAATTGTAAAACGGTATTAGATCGTTCAAATGCAGAAATACCAGTTGTTGAAGTGTGATGATCAATACTTACTGTAAAAGCTGTCCCATGTGTATCCGTATTTTCTGTTACCATTGGATTCAACTCAAACTGATTTGCAATTTCCTCCGATATTGGGACACAAATTAATCCACGTCCATAGGTCGCCATAAAATTAATATTCTCTGGTGTCGCATACTCACCAATGACAACAAAATCACCTTCATTTTCACGATCTTCATCATCACAAACAATGACAATTCTGCCTTTTTTTAAATCTTCAATTGCTTCTTCTATTTTAGAGAACATATCATTACTCCTTTATAAATAGCCATTTTGTGATAAAAATGAGGTTGTTATGTTTGAGTCTTTTTTTACTTCATGTAATCCAAGCATTTTCTCGACATACTTACCTAATAAGTCGAATTCAACATTAACGGTATCACCTACGTTTTTACTGCCCAATATTGTATTAGAACGAGTATGAGGAATCAGTGATATGGTAATCACTTCATTTTCAACTTTAAATATTGTTAAGCTCGTACCATCAATGGTGATACTCCCTTTTGGTAAACAATATTTTGAATAGCGCATTGGAATGTTTATTTTATAAGTAACTGCATTTTCAAGAGGTTTAACCGCAAGAATTTCACCGGTTACGTCAATATGTCCTGAAACAATATGTCCACCAAACCTTCCATTTGCAGCCATTGCTCGTTCTAAATTCACTTTATGATGATTTGATAACATTTTTAGATTAGTAGATTGATAGGTTTCTGGCATAACATCTACTGTAAATTCGTCTTTCGTAAAATTAGTTACTGTCAGACAGACTCCGTTGATCGAAATACTATCCCCTAAATGAACATCTTCTAGAATTTTTTTTGCTTGTATTGTTAGGACTAGTGTTTGTCCCTTATTAACCGTATTTTTGACTGTTCCAATTTCCTCTACAATTCCAGTAAACAAGTTAATTCACCTCGTTTTGAAGATGCATTCGAATATCAGTTCCAATTGTTTCAACCGATAATAATGTTAAATTGGGAACATCCTTCATCATTTCATTACCTAAACCATTTAATAGATTACCATTATGGATCCCACCAATTAGTTTAGGTGCATAATATAATATTAGTTCGTCAAATAAGTTATCTTCTATGAATGAGGTATGAATCTTACTACCACCCTCTACATAAACCGAATGGTAGCCCATTTCTCCTAAAAGAGAAATGACTTCTCGTACCTTAACTTTTGATTCACTTGTTTTTATCATTTCAATTCCTTTTTCTTGATAAGGAATCAGTTCTTTTTCGGTTATTTGATTACCAACAAAAATAATTGTTTTTGCTTCAATCGTATTTGCTATTTTCGAATCAATTGGCGTTCTTAAACTCGAATCTAATATGACTCGAACAGGTTGTCTAGTTTCTTCTTCCAATCGTACTGTTAAAGATGGATTATCATGAAGAACAGTTCCAACGCCTACTAAAATACAATCATGTATTCGACGTTCCTCATGCACTTTTTCTCTAGCTTTTGCACCAGTAATCCATTTACTGTCTCCTGAGTATGTGGAAAGTTTTCCATCTAAGCTAAGCGCTGCTTTTAAAGTAATATGCGGTCTTTTTTTGTTTATAAATGTAAAGAAGCCTTTATATAAATTCTTTGCTTCCTCATGACAAACTCCGACCTCAACCTCTATACCAGCTTCTTTCAACTTTGAAAATCCTTTTCCACTAACTTTTGGATTGTCATCTTGCACTGCAATGACGACTCTTTTAACCTTTTTCTCAATTAGTAAATCGGCACATGGTGGCGTTCTACCATGATGACTGCATGGCTCTAATGTTACATACACGGTTGAGCCAATCGATTTTGTTCCAGCCATATGTAAAGCATGAACCTCAGCATGTGGTTCACCTGCTTTTACATGACACCCTACTCCAACAACAGAACCGTCTTTTACAACTACAGCTCCTACTGGTGGATTAGGACTTGTTTGCCCAAATGTTGAGCTTGCAAGTTCAATAGCTAATTTCATAAATAGTTGATCCAACTTATCACACCCTCTAATTCAAATTAATTTGAAAAAGTGAAAAAGCCCCTTAAGAATGTACTTAAGGGGCTTTAGATGTTTAAGAAAGGAAGCATACTTAAATAAACGCCGAAACAATTCATAAATTCACATGATTGTTACGCATTTATTGTTGTGCAATTGATTAAAAGACACAACAAACTAAGCCTATATCAAACGAAAATTTGAAAAAATCAAACTCGTATTGATATATGCACTCCATCCTTCTCCCATCCAGACTATACTGTCGGCTCTAGATTCTAACTAGATCAGCAAACATATAAAAAAACATATGCAGCTCACGGGCTTAGTATAAAAATAATTTTATACAACACCGCCGGTTGGGACTCTCACCCGACCCCGAAGGACACACTAATTATCAAATTTGTTTCATTATAACTAGCAAATTATTCAAAGTAAAGTATTATAGATTTCAAGTTTTATCAAAGAAATAGCAAAATATTAGTGAATTCCTATATTTTTCTAGTAAAATTCTGAGATAAAAAAAAGAAAAAGATCACCTAAAATTGGTGATCTTTTCTATTCACTACTTATCATTTTTTTGTCAATTCAGCACACTTATTTTTTTATATCATAGATATTTCCTCTTACAAGTCATTTCCAACCTGACAAATTATTTTTTGCTCCTTGATTGACTCCTTTTTTTGCAGCCAACCAAAATAGACTGCTACTACTACAATTGCTAATAAAATATAAATTGATGAAAATAATAATATGCTAAAAAAACAAATCGCTAGAATAGCTGACCCTATTTTTAGCCATAATGAATCAAAAATACGCATACATGCTAAGACGCCAAGTAAAGCGTTACATAAGAAGAAAGCATTCGCAATTGCTACTAGCTGCTGAATGGAAATAATGTTCAAAAAGAATAATGTAAACACAATAATATGAATACAAAACAAGCTAAGTAAGCCACGGGTAGCAACGTTATTTTTATTTTTGTACGATAACCATGATGGCAACAATCCGTTTTTAGCTTGATCCGAAATCAATCTTGATACTGCTCCTATAACAAGTAAGACAGTGCTAATACAGAGTGCGATTGTTATAGTTGATATGATTGGAGTCGCCCAATTGCCAAATAAGCTTTCAAGTAATGGCGCCAACGATTGATTTGCTGCACTTTTTGAATCCGATTGAATCCATTGGAAAGCGAGTGCAACCGTTAGACTGACAACTGCAATAATAGAAAAGCTTAAAGCAACTGCTTTTGGAATTGTCCGTTCAGGTGTTTTTACTTCTAACGAATAACTACCAATGACTTCCCACCCAATTAGTGCCCAAAATAACAAAAGTAAGCTTTGACCAAAATCAGAAACAGTAATCGGATTCGATAATGTGATATTTCCATCTACTGTAAATAAAGTGTGCAAGCTTCCCACTAATAAAGTTACAACGATAAACGTGGACATGATAAATGCAAATTTACCAACATCGGTTATATTTCTTGTTAAGATTAAATAAACAAAACATAAAAGTCCCAATGCTAACCATTTTTCATGAAACAGTGATTGTGAAGTAAGTAGCTGTAAATAATGTCCTGCAGTTCCTACCACAGCTACTGGTCCGAAACAAACAGCAAGTAAAAAGAAAATGGCTGATAAATTCTTTATTTGAGTCCCAAATGCTCTTTCAACTGCTAAAGGAACACCCGAATCTCCAGGGATCATCAAGCTTAGTTTTCCAAACATATGAGCAAATAGCATACTCAACCCTAACATAATCATCCAAGCAAAAATTGCGTAATTTCCAGCTGTATCAAAAACTGCTGGAGGTAATATTATGATACCCGAACCTAGAATAGGCCCTACCATTAAGCCACTGAGCAATAAAAATCCAATTTTACGATTTTTCATACATCACCTCAAAAGTTATTGAATCTAATACTAATCTCGTATACTTTAAGTATATGAAACATCAATAAATCGGTAAAATGAATAGTTACGATATAAACCATCGGATTTTCCGATAATTGGAGGTTATTATGGAAATTCGCCATTTGATTACTTTTAAATCAATTGTAGATATGGGTGGATTCTCAAAGGCTGCAGTTCATTTAGGATATGCACAATCAACTGTTACAGCACATGTTCAAGCATTAGAACAAGAACTAGGTGTACCATTATTTAATCGAATCGGTAAAAAGGTACAATTGACAGAAGTTGGTGAGCATTTCTTATCTCATGCGATCGAAATGATTCAATTATATTCAAAAGCGAAAGATGTCTTTCAAATGGAAAAAGAAGAAACTGCCACTTTAAGAATTGGTGCACCTGAGTCATTAACGATTTATCGACTTCCATTTATTATCCAGGCTTTTAGAAAAAAATACCCAAAAGTAAACATCATAATGAAGTCAGGTTCATGCTGGGACTTGCAAGAATCATTAAAACGAGGCGATCTTGATATCGCATTTTTCTTACAAGCTAGTGTTTCTGATCCAGATTTAACGATGGAGACACTTGTTGAAGAACCACTTGTCATTTTATTACCACCTCACTCTGACTCAACAAGAACACTTTCATCATTTTCGTTACATGAAAATGAAAATATTCTATTAACAGAACAAGGAAGCTATCGTGATTATTTTGAAGCATTTTTGTTAAGTAAAGGAATCCAAACAAAGACTGGAATTGAGTTTTGGAGTGTCGAGGCAATTAAACAATGCGTTATGTGTGGATTAGGAATTTCTATGCTACCACTTGTTACAGCGAATCAAGAAATTGAACAAGGGAAAATGCGATCTTTTAAATGGGATACCAGTCTTGGGAGTGTTTTTACGATTATGTCATGGCATAAAAACAGATGGCAGTCTCATGCAGCTAGAAAATTTTTGGAAATTGTAAGGGAGCATGCTCGAGGGTGGAATTCATAGTAAAAGCACGACTAATCCAAGTCAAAACCTAATTGAGGCTTTGATTCGGGATTTATCGTGCTTTTTCATTTCAATTTTAAGTTAAACAGTCTGACGTTCAATTAATTTAACTGACATTTCTGTTTGCGATTGTTCATTAAGTAGAGCTTGATGTAATAACTTTTGACCCATTTCTTTTATCGGCATTTCAACAGTTGTTAGTTTCATGTATTTTGCAATTGGTTGATTATCGAAACTAATGATTGCAAGATCTTCTGGTATAACGATGCCTTTCTCATTACAACAAGTTAAAATCCCTGCTGCTACTTGATCACTAGTAACTAATAAAGCTGTCGGTCTATTTTTTGATTCAATTAAAGTATTAACGATTCGTTCCCCATCTTCAAAATAGCTACATTTTTTTATAATTTGTTCATCATGATAAGGTAAGTTGTATTTATGAAGGAAATCCTTATATGCTAAATTTCTTTGAAGGCTATTTGTACCACTACTGCGTCCGATGCAATAACCAATTTTTCTATGACCCTTTTTGTACATGTATTCTAAAGCAATCGTAAAGCTCTTATAATGGTCTACAAAAGTCGAAGATATCCGAGTATTCCTCGTATCCTCACATAAGATTACCGGCCCATATTCTAAATATGCTTCAACTACTTCTAATGGGCAGATTCTTGAACAAATAATGAGAGAATCTATTTGTTTGTGCTTCAACATTTCAAGTGCTTCCAACTCTCGCTCTTTGTGATAATCTGTTTGAAACAATACAAGCTTATAATTTTTCTTAATTGCTTCTATGGAAATTCCCTCTATTAACAATCCAAAATACGGATGATTTGAATACGGTACAACTACCCCTATTAAATGAGTTTTCCCTTTACTCAAATTAACAGCATTTAAATTTCTTTGATAATTCGTTATTTCAATTGCTCGTAATACAGCATTTCTTTTTTCATCACTAACATACCGTTCATTATTTAATACCCTTGAAACAGTCGTAACTGAAACGCCAGCAATCCTTGCAATATCTTTAATATTAGACATAACTTCACCTTTTCAAAATTTTTCTTGCTATGAAACCAGTTCCATACTTTACGCTAATTTTAATGAAAAAGGAGGAACAAATATGAATATTTTATATGGTATATTTAGTTTAATTTTTATGTGCAGTATCATCTTACTTTTTGCTTCTATCGCTATCATACAACAAGAAAAGAAAATGTTTAAAAAGAAAGATTAGAAATGATCATCATTTTTGAATACTATTTATGGCATTCGTACATAATATGATGGGTTCTAATAAAAGGAGGTCATTATTATGGATACAGAAAGAGCACTTGAAATAATAGCTTCACCTAATATGATTAATGTAACTTGTGACGGAGTTCCAATTTATATTCAGCATGTAAATAAGAATGAATCAACCGCTAGAGTTTATCCCCTAGATGAGCCTCATAATGACAAAGAAGTTTCATTAAGTAATTTAACTGAACACTAAAACACTACCTAAAAACCTTCACTAATCAATGGAGGTTTTTATTTTTGCTTCTTATAAAAATCTTGTATTAGCGCGATGAACACTTGCATTGATTTCGTTTGCAATTGAACTGGTTCAGTTAAAATCGAGAAATTCCTTTTGATCGGTGTACCTTCTACATTTAACAGAAAAATGGTATTGAGTAATTTTTCTTTTTTCACTGTTAAATCGGATAAATAACTGATTCCAAGACCAGCTTCTACGGCTTCTTTAATTAACTGAGTACTACCAAATTCAACTAATGTGGTTGGACTAATGTTCAATGTTTCAAATAATCGATCTGTAGCCTCTCTTGTTCCAGATCCTTCTTCACGAACAATCCAAGTTTCACGACCTAATTGTTCAATTGTTACCTCTTTATTTTTTGATAAAGAATGATTTACTCCAGCCATTATATACAACTCATCAGTAGCAACTGTTTCCATAAATACATTCTGATGAACGTACTCGCCCTCCACTATTCCAACATCTATCTGATGAGCTAAGACGGCTTGAGCGATTTCTCTTGTATTACCAATTTGGACAGATGGGATCACATTTGGAAATTTTAGCTTTAAATTTGCTAATATATGCGGAAGTACATATTCTCCAAATGTATAACTAGCCCCGATTTTTAATAATCCATTTGCTTCATGCATCAAATCATCTACTAATGTCGACATTCGTTTATACAGACCTGTAATTTCTTTCGCATGTGAGTAAACTATTTCTCCCGCTTTCGTTAACTCAACAAATTTGTTTGTTCTATTTAATAACTTTGTTCCTAGATTTTTTTCGAGTATTTGTATTTGTTGACTAACTGATGGCTGAGTCATATGAAGCTCTTCTGCTGCACGTGAAAAGTTCTTTTTCTCAACAACTTCTATAAAAACCAAAAGTAAATGGTCCATCTGTTCACCTCTTAGTATCGTTATTACTTATGATAACTATCATAATCATTTATTTTTCTTATCGTCAATCATCGCATACGATAAATATATAAATTGAATTGAAGATTAGGGGATGATAGATTTGGAACCGAATTTATTCGTACAAAAAAATCCAAAAGAACCAATTGTAAATAAGGAGAAAATTTACTCGTTGTTTCTTGGAATCGGATTTACAATTTTAATCGCTTGCATCGGGTTTGGATTATCTAAAATCCCTAAGCTTGGTTATATTGGTCCGTTTGCATGTGCCATACTCGTTAGTGTTCTTTATAGACAAATTTTTGGATATCCAGAACATATACGTATTGGCATTCAATTTTCCTCCAAATACTTATTAAGATTAGCGATTGTTCTATATGGATTAAAATTAAATATGAATGTTATTTTTAATCAGGGTTTTATGATCATGATAAAAAGTATGATAACAGTACTCTTTTCTTTTATCGTGCTAATGTTGATTGCAAAATTGATAAAGGCAGATTTGAATCTTTCATTACTATTAAGTATTGGAACAGGAATATGTGGAGCTGCTGCCATCGCCGCTATTTCACCAATTATGAAAGCGAAGGAAGAAGATACAGCAATGGGGATCGGAATCATTGCACTAGTAGGAACTATATTTTCAATTATTTATCCCCTCCTCTTTCCTTTCTTACATCTAAGTACTGCAGAATACGGAACTTGGGCCGGCCTTAGCCTTCATGAAATTGCAAATGTTGCATTAGCAGCCGCACCAGCAGGAGAAAATGCATTAGCATTTGCTTTATTATCAAAACTATCAAGAGTTTTCCTCTTAATACCTGTTAGTTTTTTATTTATTTTATGGATGAATAAAAAAGGAATAAAAAAAGACACTGAAATCAAATTTACATTCCCTTGGTTTCTAATTGGTTTTATCTTGATGAGCTTTTTAGGAAGTTACTTCATAGGTGAATTAATTGAAACAAAGGAACTAAACATACCAATCGATTTTTTAACATCTTTTCTGTTAACGATGGCAATGACTGGTTTAGGTTTAAACATAAATGCAAAAGAGCTACGAATGAAAGCAATTCGTCCTTTCATTGCAATTTTGATTACTTCATTATTTCTATCAATCTTTACTTTTTTTTGTTTATAAAAAAGACATGTAAATTACATGTCTTTTTTCGCATTATTATCTTTAGATAATAAATGCACAATGTAATTTTTATTCATTGTTTTGAATTTTCAACCAATTAACGACTAATTACCCATATTTTTTTGCGTTTTTTTGAAAAAATAGTCGAAAAATTCTTTGTACAAACCTTGAACGTATGTTATTATAAAAATCAATTAATCCTAACAAATAATATTTTTTCGTTAGTAATTGTCAGAATTTTCTATTTTTTACACAAAACTATTAAAATAGTTAGGTTAATTTTAGAAGATTACAACAAGAATTTTAAGGAGGTTCATATGAGTTTATTTCGTAAAAAAACTGTCACAAGTGCAACTGCAAATAGTTCACTGAATAAGGTGCTAGGTGCATTTGACCTTACAATGCTAGGGATTGGAGCTATCATAGGAACTGGTATTTTCGTATTAACAGGGGTAGCAGCAGCTGATTATGCTGGACCAGCACTTATTCTTTCATTTATTATTGCAGGTTTAGCATGTACTTTCGCTGCATTATGTTACTCTGAATTTGCTTCCATGATTCCACAAGCAGGAAGTGCATATACGTATAGTTATGTTGCTTTCGGTGAAGTAGTTGCTTGGATTTTAGGTTGGGATATGGTACTTGAGTATGGACTAGCATCATCTGCAGTTGCTAGTGGATGGTCAGGCTACTTCCAGAGTTTATTATCTGGATTTAATATACACTTTCCAACTGCATTAACAAGTGCATTTGACCCAAAAAACGGAACTTATATAGATTTACCAGCAGTAATCATTGTTTTAATCGTTACTTTTGTTCTTACTAGAGGTGTTAAAGAATCAGCTAAGCTTAACACTGTAATGGTATTTATCAAGTTAGCTGTAGTATTACTTTTCATCGCAATTGGCGTTTGGTATGTTGAGCCTACGAACTGGACACCATTTATGCCAAAAGGATTTGGTGGCGTAACAGCTGGAGCAGCTGTTGTAGTATTTGCTTATTTTGGATTTGATGCAGTATCTACTGCTGCTGAGGAAGTTAAAAATCCTCAACGTAACTTACCAATTGGTATTATCTCTGCATTAGCAGTATGTACGATTCTTTATATTGTTGTTTCATTAATTCTTACAGGTATCGTTCCATACGATCAATTAGGCGTAAAAGATCCTGTAGCATTTGCTTTAAACTTCATCCATCAAGATTGGGCAGCAGGATTCATTTCTCTTGGCGCAATCATCGGTATTACAACAGTTTTAATGGTAATGATGTTTGGACAAACTCGTTTATTCTACGCAATTAGTAGAGATGGATTACTTCCTAAAAAAATGTCTAAAGTTAACAAGAAAACTCAAGTACCAGTAGTAAGTACTTGGATTACAGGTGGATTAGTAGCAGCATTCGCTGGATTCATTCCATTAAGTAAATTAGCAGAACTAACAAATATTGGTACACTATTCGCATTCTCAGCTGTATCACTTGGTATTTTAGTATTAAGAAAAACTCAACCAAATTTAAAACGTGGCTTTAGAACTCCATGGGTGCCTGTTGTCCCAGTTCTAGCAATCGTATTCTGTGTATATTTAATGCTTCAACTGTCAGCATTTACTTGGAAAGGTTTCGTAGTTTGGTTAGTAATTGGTTTAATCATCTACGCTGCTTACGGTTACAGAAATAGCCGTTTAAATCCAGAAAACAAACTAAATGATTCAGAACACTCAGCTTAATTAAAAAATATCCCATTATAGGCAACTATAATGGGATATTTTTTTGTTTGAAGAGGTATGATATTTTAATAATTGAATTTATAATAAATATGAAAAATAGAATGAAAATATATGCTAATCAAAGGTAGGAGTGATTGAAATGAGTTATATTATAGGAATATTGGTTATTTCAATCAGTATTTTAATGATTTATCAATTGACCAAAAAGAATGTATCTTCCTCTAGTCAATTCGGAGTGTATGATCATACCAATTCTGGCAAAATCCCTGAGCATATTGATCAAATACCAATCGTAGAAACAAAACATGAAATACCATACGAGGAAACACCACAATCTACAAATAATTTTGAATCAACGTGAAGGATGAAGAGCAGGAGTTGGTGAAATGTTCCCCTTAAAAAATTACTATGAATCTTTTATTAAGAAAGAGATCATTGGCCTGAAAAGAGAAGTTGCTTTAAAACGTTTGAGTAATTTACTTGCATGTCAAAAGATTAGCAAAGATACAGTTGATGTTGTACATATCCGCTATTTTACATGTACTGAAACACTTCAGCCTACTGATACATATTTAGGAACAATAGCGGTTAAATTCGCTAATGGATATGTTATAGATTCAGCAATTTCAACACCAAAAGAAACTAATAATGAGATACCTTTTATATAAGTTTTAGATTCACAAAACATTTATGACTGCATAAAATGCAGTCTATTTTTTTAGCAAACATTTCTTATTTATTATTGGGTTAAAGCCTATTTAGTGTATAGACTAGTTCCATAGTTATCAAAAAAACATACGATACATTATCCACCTCTCCTAATTGTAATATTGCTACATTCCCCTTACAGGGAAGTTTTTGAAAGCCCCTAAAAATTTAGAGTGAAGGAGGTTTAACGAATGGGTAGTGAATATGGACATCATAACAGCTTTGCTCTGATTGTTGTATTATTCATCCTATTGATCATTGTTGGAGCAGCTTGTTTCGCAGGTGATCATTTTGGAGGCGGCTATGGCGCTTGGTAATAACTAAAAACTATAAAACCTCTTGAAAATATTCAAGAGGTTTTTTATTTACAGTTTATTTTAAAATTTAAGCGTTCAAAACTTCTGATTGTTGGTAATTTCTTTCCACCGCAATCTTTTGTCTTTTAACATGAATATATTTCTCAAACCCTAAGTAACGATCTAAACTTAATACATAGCTACGGTCTAAAGAAAGTAAAATTGCAAATGCACTGGTATAAAGTGTAAGACTGATTAAGTTCATATTGCCTGAAAGAATAAAATTAATATGCATGAAAAGACAAATCAGTATTGAAGGAAGTAGCATTAAACCTACGATCAATAAAATACCGATTAAAATTTGTACAACTGGAATCGTGTAATTAAAAAACATATAATGCTTTAAAGCAAAGTGTTGAATGAAATACTTATAAAATTCCGGGACATTAGGCTTTTCAAGAGCCATTATAAAATAATTTTTAATAAAGACGCCAGGTTCGCTATACCAATTTTTTTCTGTAATTTTTGTGATACCAGCAAATAACCATCCTACTCCAAAAAGAATTCTCATCAGTGTAAATAATGCTTGAAATACCTTTTCTTTTAATTGATGCATCATATTTTCCATTAATTAATCTCCATTTCTTTTGCCTAGAAAAAGAATCCTATTGGTCTTCATCTAAATATCATGTTGTTACTAACTGGTAAATTTTTAGAGTATATAAGTCGTCTTATTTGCCACCTCATTTATTGAAAACGATTATCAATAACGTTAAAATATTAACAATAATGATAATCATTGTCAATTAGTTTTTTGTACTTTCTTTCTCATTTTCATATATTTTATTTTTCTTATTGAATGACTTAACGTTCTGTTTGGTCATAAAAAAAATAAACCTCCAAAAATGGAGGGTTATTTTTTCAAACAAAGTATAGGTTTTTTGTTAAGCTTACCAATATAGACTTTCAATATAGTGGCACTTTGTACATACCTGTATATAATCGTTCTTTTGAAATTCATGTTCGCAATTTTTTTGGATATTTATTAATTCTTTTTTCAGTTGATTCACTTCTAATTCTAGCTCTTTTAATTGTTTTGCTATTTGGATCACCCGGTTCATTCGAGGCTCCCCCATTCAATCATTGGTATATTTCCCCACCATTTTTTCTAAATTGATTAGCCTTTTCTTTTAGCCCCTCATCAATCGCTAACTCAAAATCCTTTTCATTTACTAAATCCCTAATATCTTGAGAAATTCTCATACTACAAAACTTTGGACCGCACATCGAACAGAAATGGGCTGTTTTTGCACCCTCAGCAGGTAAAGTTTCATCATGATATTCCATCGCTCTTTCTGGATCCAGTGATAGGTTAAATTGATCTCTCCATCTAAATTCAAATCTTGCTTTTGACAGTGCATCATCTCGTTTTTGAGCACCTGGATGCCCCTTCGCTAGATCCGCTGCATGTGCTGCGATTTTATAAGTAATAACTCCTACTCTAACGTCTTCCTTATTCGGCAATCCGAGATGTTCCTTTGGTGTTACATAACATAGCATTGCTGTACCAAACCAGCCAATCATTGCAGCACCTATTGCAGAAGTAATATGATCATAGCCCGGTGCGATATCCGTCGTAAGTGGTCCAAGAGTATAAAAAGGAGCTTCATTACAAATCTCTAATTGTTTATCCATATTTTCTTTAATTAAATGCATTGGTACATGACCTGGTCCTTCGATCATTACTTGGACATCATGCTTCCAAGCAATTTTCGTCAGCTCCCCAAGTGTTTCTAATTCAGCAAACTGAGCGTCATCATTTGCATCTGCAATGGAACCGGGTCTTAATCCATCACCAAGTGAAAATGTAACATCATATCGTTTCATAATCTCACATATTTCTTCAAAATGAGTATATAAAAAATTTTCTTTATGATGTGCAAGACACCACTGTGCCATAATTGATCCACCTCTAGAAACGATACCTGTTACACGTTTTGCTGTTAGTGGTATATAGCGTAAAAGTACACCAGCATGAATTGTAAAATAGTCGACACCTTGCTCCGCTTGTTCGATTAATGTATCTCTAAATACTTCCCATGATAAGTCTTCAGCAATTCCATTCACTTTTTCTAGTGCCTGATATATTGGTACTGTTCCAACGGGTACTGGTGAATTTCTAATAATCCATTCACGAGTCGTGTGAATATTTTTTCCGGTAGACAGATCCATCATAGTATCTGCTCCCCAACGTGTTGCCCAAGTCATTTTTTCAACCTCTTCTTCAATCGATGAAGTGACAGCTGAGTTACCAATATTGGCATTGATTTTCACATGAAAATTACGACCAATAATCATTGGCTCACTCTCTGGATGATTTATATTTGAGGGAATGACTGCTCTCCCTCTCGCTACTTCAGATCTGACAAATTCAGGAGTAACATGCTCCCTAATAGCGATAAATTCCATTTCTGGCGTAATCAAACCTTGTCGTGCATAATGTAACTGCGTAATATTTGCACCATCTTTTGCTCGTAATGGTTTTCTATCTAGTCCTTGGAAGACCTCTATATTCTTCTGTACAACCTCACTTTTAAAGCCATTATCTTCAGGCTTTACTTTCCGACCATCATACTCGATTACATCTTCACGCTCAGTAATCCATTTTCCTCTTATAGACTTAAGTCCTTTACGAATATCAACTGTTTCGCTTTCATCGGTATAAGGACCGCTTGTATCATAAACACGTACAGGAGCGTTTTCCTCTTCCCCAAATGTTCCAGTTGTCGGACTTAATTTGATTTCACGCATCGGAACCAACAAGTCAGTTCTTGATCCTTCTACATATACTTTTTTACTTCCCGAAAAACTAGACATGATTGAAAAATTCATTTCATTTACAGAATTGTTCATTATGATTTCCCCTTTTTAATGTGATTAAAAAGAACAAAATCCAATCCACGATAAGCATGAAAAAAAGCCGTATCTTAAAAATATAAGACCCGGCTAATGGTTAGTTTGACTACACTAATGACAAATTATCACTACTGTAATAAACGCTAACTTCCCCACGCTGGTATGAACCAGATCAGGTCCTGAGGGTTAAGAAACTTAAAGCGCGTTTCTCTCTCAGCCCAACTAATTGGACACCCCTAGTCTAACTATTCATTTGTACAGACTTAATATAAACCTATGAATCAATCTTGTAAATCATTTTATTTACCTAAAATTTTACAGGGTTGGGTGAAAATTCATATCTATGCCTGGAAACATTCACTATTTTCACATTATAAAATTATTTTTTATTATATTTTTAAGTGTCTATTTTGCTAACTTTTAAAATAATATTTACAAACTATCATTTTTTTAATCTTGAATTATTTTATTTTTATGCTATGCTAAATTTAATTTTCATAGTGTATTCATCACTAGGGGATCCCTTGATAAGGGCTGAGAATAAAGTAGTTACTTTAAAACCCTCATAACCTGAACAGGTTCGTACCTGCGTAGGAAAGTGGCGCAATGTCTTTTTATGCGTTTATTTGTGTATCTTACAAACCACTTTCCAGTTTTAGGAAAGTGGTTTTTCGTGTTTTAAAAGGAAATTTACAATACATACACCCTATTTCTCAAAAAGGAGGAGCAAATTTGAAGCTAATTGCAGTAACGAATAATATGTATTCTGTTCATGATCTTGCTTCAAAGATTATTCAAATACATGATGTTGTTGATTTAGTTCATATACGAGAAAAATCTAAATGCAGCTCGGAATTACATACCCTATTAAATCTTTTAAGAGATAACAAAGTTCCTATGAACAAGATCGTCATGAATGACAGATTAGATATAGCGTTACTTACCAATCTAATAAACATTCATTTGCCAACTCACGGCCATCCGGTCAAGTTAGTGAAAGAACAATATCCAACTATGAACGTCGGTCGCTCAGTCCATTCAGTAGCAGAGGCTATTCAAGCTGAGAAGGATCTAGCCAATTATGTCATTTATGGACATTGCTTTAACACAAATTGCAAAAAAGGTTTACGTCCAAATGGAATTGATCAGTTAACTGAGATGAAAAAAGTTCTTACAATTCCAGTTTACGCAATTGGTGGAATAGCTCCTGATCATCTTCCTATACTAAAAGAGTGTCAGGTTGATGGAATTGCAGTCATGTCTGGTATTTTTTCTTCTGACAACCCGCGTGATGCTGCTCTAAAATATATGGAGGGGTGCACTAGTAATCTATGAAACAACATTTTGATGTAATTGTAATCGGTGGTGGAATCATTGGATGCTCAATCGCTTATTACTTGGCAAAAGAAAAAATAGACGTTGCCGTATTCGAAGCACAAACAATTGGTTCGAAATCAACTAGCGCTGCAGCAGGCATGCTCGGAGCTCATTCTGAGTGCAATGATTCAAAGATTTTTTTACCTTTTGCAAGAAGCAGTCAACTAGCTTACTTTGAACTGAATGAAGAGCTTAAAAGACTAAGTCATATCGACATTGAGCTGAAAACAGGTGGGATTTTTAAACTTGCTTATAATGACGATGAAAAAATCCAATTAGCTTCCCTTCTTTCTCAATCAACGGTTAAGTGGTATGAACCAACTGAAATTCAAAGGAAAATACCTAATATAACAACAGATATAATTGGAGCAGCATATATAGAAGATGATGTAAGCGTCCTACCCACTTCTGTCTGTATGGCTTTTTGCAAAAGTGCACAAGTCCTCGGCGCTACAATACACGAAAATACTTGTGTTTTAGACATTCAAAAAATTGAAAATACATTTATGATTCATTCTACAAATGGAAAATTTACAGCTGATAATATCGTCATTGCAAATGGGGTTTGGAGCACTTCTTTTTTCAAGCAGCTCGGATTAAATAATCGTCTTACCCCAGTTAAGGGAGAATGTCTTTCGGTTACAAGTGAACATATGACGCTAGAGCATACAATTTTCCATGATCATAACTACATTGTTCCTAGGAACAATGGAAAACTTGTTATTGGTGCAACGATGATTCAAAACGAATGGGATGAAAAACCAACCCTACTAGGTATTGAATCATTAATTGAAACTGCCAAAAAGATGCTACCTGATATGACCAAGATGACCATTGAATCATTTTGGGGAGGTTTAAGACCACAAACCATTGACCAAAAACCATATATCGGAAAACACCCTGATAATGACAATATTTTTTTTGCAACTGGACACTTTCGCAATGGCATTCTTCTTGCTCCTGAAACGGGCAAAATGATTCGAGATTTTATTCTTAAAAGAAAGATTAGAACTGAGTGGGTAGAAGCGTTTAAAGTGAATCGATAATTTTAAGGAGAGGTGTAAAACGTTTGATCATCCAATTAAATGGCAAAAGTATTCAGCTAGCTGAAAATATTTGCACAGTAAAAGATTTACTTCATTCTTATCAACTAGAAAATAAAATCGTTGTAGTAGAAGTGAATAAAGAAATATTGTATCGAGAACTGTACGGTACTACAGTTCTTTCAAACGGAGATATTGTAGAATTAATACATTTTGTAGGTGGAGGTTAATGATGTTAACAATTGGAAAACATTCATTTCATTCAAGATTGTTTCTAGGTACAGGCAAATACCCTTCTTTTGATATTCAAAAACAGGCTATTGAGGTATCTGAAACGGAAGTATTAACATTTGCTGTTAGGAGGATGAATATATTTGAGGAATCTCAACCAAACTTTCTTGAACAATTAGATTTAACGAAATATAAGCTTCTTCCAAATACCGCTGGGGCAAAAACAGCTGAAGAAGCCGTTAGAATCGCCAAACTAGCAAAAGCTTCAGGGCTATGTGACATGATTAAGGTTGAAGTAATTGGTTGCGACAAGTCGCTTTTACCCGATCCAATTGAAACGTTAAAAGCCTCTGAAATGTTACTTTCAGAAGGATTTATCGTATTACCCTATACATCCGATGATGTCGTTTTAGCAAGAAGACTTGAAGAACTTGGAGTCCATGCAATCATGCCCGGCGCATCACCAATAGGTTCTGGAAAAGGTATTTTAAATCCTTTAAATTTAAAGTTTATTATAGAGCAATCCTCCGTTCCTGTTATTATTGACGCTGGAATTGGTTCACCTAAAGATGCAGCATATGCTATGGAATTAGGTGCGGATGGCGTGTTACTAAATACTGCTGTTTCTGATGCTGCTGATCCAGTAAAGATGGCTATTGCAATGAAAATGGCTATTGAAGCAGGTAAGCTTGGTTTCGAAGCTGGAAGAATACGTGAAAAAAATTATGGGGTGGCAAGTAGTCCGATTACAGGGTTGGTGAGTTCTTGATTGACCGATATATGAAGCAGCAATTATTTTTAGGTAATGACGGACAAGAGAAAATACAACATGCAAGTGTACTAGTGATTGGAGCAGGAGCACTCGGCTCATCAATAGCAGAAATGCTAGTGCGTGCAGGCATTGGAGAACTGACGATTGTCGATCGTGATTATGTTGAATGGAGTAATTTGCAAAGACAACAGTTATATTCAGAAGAAGATGCTAAAAATAAGTTACCGAAAGCAATTGCAGCAAAAAATAGATTATTAGAATTAAATAGTAGCATAAACATTAATAGTTTTATTACAGACATCAATGCTAAAAACATTGATAAGTTTGTTAAAGAGAAAACTATTTTAATTGATGCAACTGATAATTTTGAAACTAGAATGATTGTAAATGATGCAGCTATAAAATTTGGTGTTCCATTTATTTTTGGTGCATGCGTGGCTAGCTATGGAATCACATTTCCAATTATTCCTGGTAAAACACCATGCTTAAACTGTGTATTAGAACATATACCCAGTTTACAAGATACATGTGATACTGTTGGTGTCATTAGCCCCATCGTTCAAATTATTACTGCTTTTCAAGTTACATCTGCTTTAAAGCTCATCACTGGTACAGAAGTAATACCACTATTGCAATCTTATGATGTTTGGAAAAATGAAAAAGCTGACATAAACATTCAAAAGTTAAAACATAAAAATTGCCCTACATGCGGTGATTTGCCTATTTTTCCGTACTTACAAAGCGATCTAGAAATGAAAACAGATATATTATGTGGAAGGGATGCAATTCAATTAAGAAATATGTCCTCTCTTTCACTTTCGCTTGAGGAATTATCGAAAAGATTAATAAATGATGTGAATGACTTAATTGTGAATCCTTATTTACTTTCTTGTTCGTTTGAGGATTATAGAATTGTATTATTTAAAGATGGCAGAGCAATTATTCATGGGACAAATCAACCTTCACAGGCAAAGTCTATTTATAAGAAAATAGTAAACTTCCAATAGGCATCATAAAAAGAAGAAGCTATTATGATAGCTTCTTCTAAAAAATTATTTTACTTTTACAGTAAAATCGACTGTGAATTTTTGTCCGTTTTGTTGAAATTGTCCCCATATTTTATACATGCCGCTTTTTGGGAAACTTGTCATAAATTTTGCTTCTGGACCTGTTGAATCTTCATTCATTGGATGAACATGTAAGTAGTTTTTTGTATCTTCACTAATAGCGACCACATGTCCAATTGCACCTAAGTAAGGTTGTAAATTTCTAATCGGTTTTTTTGATTTTTCATCCTTAATAGTAAAGGATAAAGTGATATCTTTATTTGTCTTTAACTCATCTGTTTTAAAAGAGATTTCTTTGCCAGCAACTACTTTTGTTTGATGCTGGTCTTCCTTTAGAACCACCGGACTTCGTTCACTACCTAATACTTGAATCGTTTTTGTTTTTACTGTTTTAGCAGAGTCTTTAGGCACAAAATCTGCATATAATGTATATTTTCCACCTGATGGAAAGTTTGGTGTAATAGTAAATAATCCATCTCCTTTATACTCTGGGTGGATATGGTCAAAATAAGATAAATCCTTACTTACAACGATTAAATGCATTAACTTTTCATGTTCAACTTCAAAATCCTTGATTGTTTTACCTTCTGAATCTTTAACTTTAATAGCTAGTTCTGAATTCTCTCCACTTTTTGGATTTTGATTGAATGTAAAATTTACTTTAGTCTGCTTTTCTTTTTCTTTCTTTTCATGATTCATTCCATGATGATTCGATTCCGTATGATTTCCATTGGTTCCGCATCCACTTAAACCGATCAATGTGATTGTGCTAAGTATTAACATTAATTTTTTCATTGAAATACTCTCCCTATAAGTATATTCTCTATTAACATCATTCTCTTCTAATTACAGCCAAACAAAAAGCGAACCTTAGTCCGCCTTTGTTTTTTTATAAGATATCGTATCCTTGATCTTCAATTGCTTCTTTCACTTTTTCTACTGTTTCTGTATCTAGGTGTTTGAATGATACTTCTTTATTTTCTAAACTAACAATTATATTGTTTGTGTCTGATACACTTTCTACAGCCTTAGTAACCGCAGCCTTACAGTGTCCACAAGTCATTCCATTTACTTTTAAAATTGTTTCCATTTGATATTTCCTCCTTAAATTTTTACCCTTTTTAATCGTAGTGAATTTATGACAACTGATACTGAGCTAAATGCCATTGCAGCACCTGCTACCCATGGTTCAAGTAATCCCATAGCTGCAATTGGTATACCCAAGCTATTATAAAATAGTGCCCAGAATAAGTTTTGTCGTATATTATGCATTGTTTTCTTACTTAGTGAAATTGCCTTAGGAATATGAGATAAATCTCCACCAACAAGTGTGACATCCGCTGTTTCAATGGCAACATCTGCACCAGTTCCAATTGCCATTCCTATATCAGCTTTCGCAAGTGCAGGAGCATCATTAATTCCATCTCCAACCATTGCTACGACTTTACCTTGTTTTTGAAGTGTCTCAACTATTTCTGCTTTCTTTTCTGGTAACACTTCTGCGTAAACGTTCTCGATTCCAACAGCATCTGCAATTGCATTTGCAGTTCGAGCGTTATCACCTGTTACCATATACACTTCAATGTTTAAACTCTTTAATGACTGAATGGCCACTTTTGAAGAATCCTTAATTGTATCTGCAACTGCAACAATTCCTTCAAGTTCTCCGTTAATTGCAACAATCATGCTAGTTTTACCCGAGGCTTCTAATTGAATTAGCTGTTCCTCAATGGAAGATGTAATTATATTCTTTTCCTGCATTAATTTACGTGTACCAATAGTAATTGAGGTATCTTCTACTATTGCCTCTACACCGTACCCTGGAATTGCAACGAATTCTTTAACTTCTTTTAATTTCAAATCTTGTTGCTTAGCATAATCAACGATTGCTTGAGCCAATGGATGCTCTGACATTTTTTCCACACTCGCAACCAGACTCAGCAAATCATCTCGTTGATGAAGACTGATCACATCCGTTACTTCTGGTTTCCCTTTTGTAACCGTACCAGTTTTATCAAGAATGATTGCACCTATTTTTTGAGTGGTTTCTAAATATTCTCCACCTTTATATAAAATACCGTGTTCCGCACCTTTTCCACTTCCTACCATAATAGAAGTAGGTGTTGCTAACCCAAGTGCACAAGGGCAAGCTATCACTAAAACTGCAATTGCAGCTTCGATCGCTTTCGGTAAATTTTGAGGAGCAATCATGAAAAACCAAATCAGAAAGGTTATGGTCGCAATGATTATCACAATTGGAACAAATATATTTGAAATTTGGTCTGCTAGTCGTTGAATTGGCGCTTTTGAACCTTGAGCTTCTTCAACGATTCTCACGATATTTGCTAATGCAGTATCTTTCCCAACCTTCTCAGCTTCTATCGTCAAGAAACCATTTCCATTTACAGTTGCCCCAACTACTTTATCGCCTTTCTTTTTATCAACCGGCAGGGATTCCCCGGTAATCATCGATTCATCTACCGTAGACATTCCAGAAAGAATCATACCATCTACGGGTATCTTTTCTCCTGGTTTCACAAGAAGATGATCTCCAACTTTGACATCTTCAAATGATACTTTTACTTCTTCTCCATCTTTTAAAATAGTGGCTTCCTTGGCTTGTAACTCCAATAATTTCGAAATTGCCTCAGTTGTTCTCCCCTTCGCAATATGCTCAAAATATTTACCAAGCAAAACTAGTGTAATCAGTACCGCACTTGTTTCGAAATAAAGATGAGGCATATACGAAGAATCTGATACTGTCTTAAGTGTTTCCACTAAACTATAAAAATAAGCAGCAGAAGTACCAAGTACAACAAGCACATCCATATTCGCACTTTTATTCCGTAAAGCCCGATATGCTCCTTCGTAGAAATGCCAACCAATGATAAACTGAACTGGAGTTGCAAGTATCAATTGAAACCAAGGATTCATTAATAAATGTGGCATCCAAATATTAGTTGAAATTGGTAAATGTGTAACCATTGAGTACAACAAAGGTAGTGATAGAATAATTGAAAACATTAATTGTAATAACTTTTTTTTCGTTGCATGATTTCCTTTATTTATATCCTCATTTTTTACAGTGGCACTATAACCAATGTGATGGATTTTATCTATAATTGATTGAAGTGAACGAACTTCGGGTAAATAGTCAATGGTTGCAGTATTCATCGCTAAGTTTACGTTAATTTTTGTAATACCTTCCATTTTTCCGATTACCTTTTCAATTCGTGCAGAACATGCAGCACATGTCATACCTTCAATATCAAGTGTTGCATGTTCAAGAGCAACCTCGTAGCCGATGTTATGAATTTTATCTATTATATCCGTAGTTTGATACTTCTGATCGTACATAATAGTGGCTTTTTCTAAAGCAAGATTTACGTTTGCTTCAACGCCATCCATTCGGTTTAAACTTTTTTCGATTCGGGTTGCACATGCAGCACAGGTCATTCCTTCAATACCGAGTGTTAACTGCCTTGCTTCACTCATATATATCAGACCCCTTTATTTTACGTAACGTTTAATAACCTCCATTAATTCAGTTACGGAAGCTTCTCCATTGTTTTCTTTCACTGCTTTTACCATACAATGATTAGCATGTCTCTCAATTAATGAAAAGCTTACTTTTTTCATTGCAGCTTCGATCGCCATTATTTGAGTTAATATATCTATACAATAACGGTCTTCCTCGACCATTTTTTGAATACCACGTACTTGACCTTCGATTCTGCGAAGACGTTTCATTAAATTTTCAATTTCCTCTTCACTTCTAGGCACCATAGAATCGTCATGACAATTTTCCATTTTATCACCTCACTCATATTATATACTCATAGGGGGTATAGGTGTCAAATTTTTATTCTATTTATTTTTAGTTGTCCATATGATGATACAAAGCGACTAATTAGGGGGTATTATGTATGTTGACGGGTTGGATCTGCATATGCGTATCAGTTCTCATATCCTTTCTATCTATTTATAATCGTCCAACTAAGGATGATCGAATGAATCAAATGATGTTTACGATGATGATTAGTATGACAACTGGGTTATCCATTGGCGTATTGATTACTCTCACTATGCCTCAACAATTTTTCTATTCACTTTTACTTTCAATGGGGCTTTCTGCTTCAATTGGTTTATTTATTGGACTGCGACTTAACTTTCTTGCATTGTTAGAAGGAATATTTACAGGGATGATGTCGGGTATGATGGGGAGTATGATGGTCTCAATGCTTTCAATAACAGAAGCAAAAACACTATTGTTAATTTGTTTATTACTTGTCACATGTACTTCTATTTTTTGTTCAATCATGTTCTTAAGCGATCAATTCCCAAAGCTTTTATCCTCATTCTTTCCAGCTATTTTTATTTCTAGCCTGTTGATTATTTTTACTGTTTACTATTCCTTTTCACATGATGAAAGTAATTTCATTTCAAGTGATATTCATAATCAACACTCTCAATAAGTGTAAAAAGGCATCCATATTGGATGCCTTTTTCATAAGAAAATTTATTTAAATATTAAATGAATTGATTGCTTTAAAAATGAATGTATTTTGCTGGATCAACTGCATTTGATTTCGCCTGATTCCATTGTCCTTCATGTAATTCAAAGTGTAGATGCTGACCAAATGATTTACCTGTGTTCCCCATTGTTCCAATTGCTTGGCCTTTAGAAATACTTTGACCAGATGACACTTTAAAACTACTCATGTGGGCATATACAGAAGTAAATACTTTCCCATCAATATTATGTGTAATAAATACAACATTTCCATAACTAGATGATTTGTATGCACGTATCACCACTCCATCTGCTACTGAGACGATTGGCACATTGCCTTTTTTGACAATATCGACTCCTGAGTGTTCTTCGTTATCAAATGAACGGTATCCGAAACCAGAAGATACATAACCATCTGCAGGTCGCATAAATTCACCACTTGAATGAGAATTTTTTGAAGCAGATTTTATTGCTTTTTCTTGTTCTGCTAAAAGTTCTTCTTGTTCTTCTAAACTTAGTACATCATGTTCTTTTTCATGAATTTCAGATTTCAGCTTTTCTAGTATAGCCTTCATTTGAATTTCTTGATTCATAAGTGTACGATTTAGATTTTGAAGCATTTCTTTATCGTTCTCTAGTTTAGTTTGCGAAATATATAAATCTTTTTCTTTTTGTTCAACCTTTTTCAAATCATTTTGTTGGTCAACTAAAATATCTTGATCTGAATCCATAAATTTCGCTATTGTATTGATACCTTGAAATAACTCTCCAATATTAGATGCACCAAATAAGATATCTAAGTACTTCTTATTTCCACCCGATTTTTGAAGTGTTCTCAACCGATCGTCTATAATGACTTGACGTTGATCTAAACGATTTTGAAGATTCATAATTTCATCTTGCATAATCGCAATTTCTTTTTTACCTTTTACTAATTCTATTTCTTTTTCTCTCATCACTTCTTTGGCATGTTCAATGGAAGTATTGATAGAATCTAAAGAGTTTACTAAAACTTCTTGTTTATTCCTTAATTGTTCAATCTCATTTTTCACTTTTTGAGTTTGTTCTTGAACTTTTATCCTTTTATCTTGAATTCTATTAATCTCTGTACTTTTATTACTTGAAGCAAATGCACCATTAGGCAGTAAAGCAAATGACAAACTACTTGCAATTGCTACTAGTGCAAACTTATTCACAATTCGTTTCATCTTCTTCTCCCTAAGTCTTGACATATACTTATACATGTTAACTTAGGAATGTAACGTTGCCATGCCAATTAGACAACATTCATATTACAACTCTTTTACAAGTCCTTTTCTATACAACGAAAAAAACAGGAGACCGCTATGTTGGGTTTCCTGTTTTCGTATTCTTTCAAATACTTATTTCTTAATAGTCATTTTGTTATTTACGATTTCATTATAATATTTTAAAGTAAACGGCTCTCTGATCAATTTATCTCTTTGATAACGTTCTTGAACAATCACCTTTGCAATATACACTTTACGAGTATTTCTATTTGCATCCTCAATTGCGATCGCTGATTCTAGTAAATCAGCCATTTTGTTCGCAATTTTTTTGGCATAAAAAGTTTGCGTATTCAGATCTATTGTTGAAGCATAATTTACTACTTCTTTTAAGTCATTTAGTTTCTGAATAACTAACTCTTTTTCATCTGCTAAAGATTCCGATGTGTCTACTAATTTTGATTCAATAAATGATATAAAGGTTGGAAAAACGTTTTTCTTAAGTAGTCGAAGAACCTCTAAGCCTAAAATATTGGCAGAGCCTTCCCAAACGGTCAATACTTGAGCATCTCTTAATAAACGTGGTGTAACAAAGTCTTCAATGTATCCATTTCCTCCGTGCATTTCAATTGCTTCATGAGAAAAATGAATTGCTTCATCAGCAGTACGCATTTTTAAAATTGCAATTAGTAATCGAACTAAGGCTTGTTCTTCATTTGTTCCATTTTCTTTACCAATGACACGATCGTATAAAGCAATTAAATCAAAAACTGCACTTGTTTGTACTTCTTGGATCGTTGCAAGCTTCGATAAGGTTTCTTGAATCATAGGATAATTTGTTAACAGCTGTCCAAACGCAGGTCTATTTTCTGCATATTGTTTAGCTTCAGTATAAGCTCTTCTCATGATGCCAACGGATGCTACAGCATTGCAGATTCTAGATAAATTTAATGCTTCCATCATATAATAAAAGCCCCTACTAGCATCTCCAATTAAAAAGGCTTTTGCCCCATCAAATTCTACCTCACCAGAAGGTACCGCTCTCACACCTAATTTATCTTTTAAACGACGAATGGTTAATCCATTATTTGTGCCATCCTCGTTTTTCCAAGGTACTAAAAATAAACTTAAACCTTTACTCCCAGAAGGTGCACCTTCAATTCTCGCAAGGATCGTTGTTACTCCACATTGCCCTGCATTACTAGCAAAATATTTTTCTCCGTAAATTCGATAATGTTCATCTTCCTTTATCGCCTTTACAACGTTTGCACCTACATCAGAACCACCTTGTCGCTCGGTTAAAAAAGTTGCTCCCTCGTATAATTCTGTCTCGCCAGTTGATAGTAAATGTGGTAAGTATTTTTCCTTCAAGGCTTCATCTGCATATCGTTCTACTAAAAATGCTGCAGCCATTGATAATGTCACAGGGCAATAGAATCCTGCTTCAGTTTGCGATAATAAGTAACCTTGTGCATATGAGTAAATATAATTTCCTTTTATCCCTAATTCAGGTATCGGTTTGTGAAGATAACCTACAATTCCTTTATAATAAGTATCTTTAACCGTTTGTTTATAACCTTCATTTACCCACACATGAGAAATATCATTTCCGTATGCATCATATTTAATCAAACGAGGCTGCCCTTCGCGGTCTGTGTGAATTGCTCGTTTATCAAATTCATTTGCACATAGTCTTCCGAATTCAATCAATTCATTATTTGCCCAGTTAAAAAACTCTTTATCTAAATGTTTTTTTAATAGATCATGTAAATGAAGATCTTCTTCATAAAAGTTCATTTCTACACCTCTATTTCAGATAATGTTCGTTCAAGCTTACTTTTCATTTTCACTATCTCTTTTTTTAAAAATGTTAGCTCATTTATTTTTTGTTCTAGTTCTACAATTTTCTGGTTGCCATATTCAATTGTTTTTTTCAACTGCTTTTCTCCAGTACGATCAATCGTGAATAAATTAATCATTTCTTTTATTTCCTGTAAATTGAAGCCCAAATGTTTCCCTCTTTGAATTAAATAGAGGCGTGTTCGGTCTTTTTGACTGTACTTTCTTCTTCCACTTTCGGAATAAGTAGGTTGGAGTAAGCCAATTTCTTCATAATATCTCAGCGTTCTAGGAGTCATTTCAAACTCTTTTGTTAATTCACGTATTGTATAAAACGCCAAAAATCCCCTCTCCTTTCTAGTTCATACTTTTATTATAAAGTTTACGTAAACGTAACTTTCAAGATGAAACACTTCGACAAAATCATACAAATATCATCCGTTTCTCTTCATTTAACAACTGAATTGTCATCCTACAACAGAACTGTAAATTGATTTATTCAAACCATTATCTCAGCAATTTTTTTCAGTTCATTTGCTCGAGTGGCAATAAACGATTTCATATATTTCTTTAAAAATAATAGATCAGCTAATACACCAAGGTAGCCGAGAGGAGATTTATACTCAAAGAGGTCAAACATTAAAGTACCCCCTTTAACTTCTTTGAACTCATGAGTATGAATGAACGAGTGGAAAGCACCCTTTACCATTACATCCTGAAATTTATATGGTCTTTCCATTATTGTGACTTGAGCAGTCAATCTTTGCTTAATACCAAAGTGAAAGGCTTCCCAGATCACAATGTCACCAAGCTCTAGTTGACCTTCCATTACTCCACCAACAACTCTTTCCTTTGTTTTTGTAGCTGTCAACGTATGAATAGTAACATTCCTTGCAAGGTCAAAACATACATCGATTGGTGCTTTAATGAATTGTTGATGTTCTATGAAAGGCATCCTATTAACTCCTTTTACTTATCTATACTTTCTATTTTAGTATTAAAAAAGGAAAACCTTGATTTGGTTTTCCTTTTACTATTCTATAAATTATGTTATTGTCCCTTTGTTAATTTCTCTATAACTGCTTGTAATCCATTTACAGCATTATCTAATCGATTAACTACTTGGAAAATTTCTTGATGGTCACTAAGTTGTTTTTGCACTAAATGATTTGCATTTTGAAAATTATTAGCAAATAATATCGTTTTACTTGACCTTCCAATAAATGGTATAAATTACCTATTTATTTAAAAAAATCATGTTAGTTTTGACCATAAGAGCAAGAATGAGGACGAATTTGGTTAACCTTCATTGCTAAAATTGGAAATAGCTTATATTAGGAGGAAGTAAAATGAATAAAATACAAATTTTTAACGAGCTTCATACACCAGAGGATTTATTATTTTTAGGAAATGCCTGGGACTTACTTTCAGCATTAACACTTGAAAAAGCTGGATTTAAGGCGATTGGTACAACTAGTTGGGGCATTGCTAATTGATTTTGATCGACATTTACGGATCATCCAATCTATTGCGGAGAATGTAAACATTCCTGTTTCAGCAGATATTGAAGCAGGCTATAGTGAAGATATAAAAAAAATGTATACAATGTTTTGCGAACTGCAGATGTTGGTGTTGCTGGGATTAATATTGAAGATTCATTTAAAAGTCATAATGGGCTAAAGAGCATACCACAACATAGTAAACTCATATCGGAGATTAGAACTGCTTTAGATAATAATGGTTTTAAAGACTTTATATTAACGCAAGAATTGATACTTATTTCCAAATTGAACATCCACTGAATGATACGCTGAATCGTGCAAAGGCATATGTCGAAAGTGTCACAAGTGGAATTTTTGTTCCTGGATTAAAAAATGAAGAAGAAATAAAAGAAATCATCTTACATGTAGATGCACCACTTAACATATTATCTTTACCTGGATTAACAAATTGTAATAAGCTTAAAGAACTTGGTGTGAAACGTTTTAGTTTCGGTAACGCTTTGTCAGATAAGATAATCTCACATTTAGAAAAGACTGTCGAACAATTAATAGAAGGTAAAGATACATCGATTTTATATGAGGCATAAAAATGAAAGGGTGAAATTGATAAATGACTAATATTAATCTTTCGTTTGAAGAAATGTGGGAGAAAATTATTGCATGTGAACGTAAGTATGATGGATTATTTTTTACTGCAGTAAAAACAACGAAAATATATTGTCGTCCTTCATGTAGATCAAGGAAACCTAAAAAAATAAACGTAGAGTTTTTTTATGACTTAAACGAAGTGGAAAAAGCAGGTTTTCGAGCTTGTAAAAGATGTCAGCCAGAAGTCGATCACTCACCCCAAGTCATCCTAATTAGAAATGTGATTACCTTCTTATTAAACCATTATCAAAAAAAGCTTGTATTACAAGATATCGCAGATCATGTGGGCATTAGCCCTTTCTATCTCGAGAGGCTTTTCAAACAAGAAACATCAGAAACTCCTCGCACGTATTTAGAAAAAATTAGAATAGATAAAGCAGCTTATCTTTTAAAAAACACTGACCAATCGAATCTAGAAATTTGCTATCTAGTAGGTTATCAAAGCCCATCAAACTTCTATAAAATCTTTAGACAAATTAAAAATTGTTCACCAACCGAATATAGAAATTTAGAATTAGTAGATCGTAATTAGGGAACTCATAGTAGTTCCTTTTTTAAGTTGAGGATTCTTTTTAATCCGAACCACTTTTTCGGATTCTTCATTCAATTTTATTTGTCTTTTAGTTTCTAAAATAGCACCAACAATTATTCAGTTTATCCCTTCCACTTATTGTTAAGAAATTGTTCGAAAATATATACGTAATATCGCACATACTACTCGTGGAGGTGATAAAAATGGGTCACAATCAAAATCCACATGCTCATGTAAAAAAGAAAAAGCAAAATAATGGTCAACCAGAACCTGCTGCGGTAAATTCTGAAGGTTATTTTGCTCCTAGTAAATCAAATACAGAGGCACTCAATGAAGTAAAAAAACAGTAAAAAATGACCGTCTTTGTCGACGGTCCTAAAATAAAAGCAGCTTTCTTCTTCCTCAGGTAAATCCCTTCAACACTGCCAATTTTTATAAATGTTTGTTCTTTTAAAAAAGATTTTTACTATATAGTTTGTCCCCCAATCATAATATATGAATTGTTCATAATATTATAATTCAGAGTCAAATTCTTACAAAGAAAGGAGACATTCTATGGCACTTCAATTAATGAAAATTCTTGTTGATGCTACTGCTACAATTGAAACTGACCCGACTTCTTCCAGATACTTTTATATCACTACTTCAACTACAGCAGGTGGTGCTACTTTAGATATAGACGCTGCAAGTTTCTTAGATGATACTGGCACAGCTGTTACTTCCCTTCCTACACTTCCTACAAATAATAGTTACTTCAATGTATTTATTAACGGTGTTTTACAAATGAATGGTATCTCAACATACACTCCAGGAGCAACAGGTATTGGATCTCTAGAGATTGCAGTACCAGTTGGGGGAAGCATTTTGACTGGCACTCCGATCGTATTAGAAATCGTTAGCTTTGCACCTACTTCAGATATTACAGTTTCAACATAATGAAACTTTCAGTCTGAATCTCTTGTTTTTTATACTGAATACAATAGGAAAGTTTCCTCAAAGGAACTTTTTTTTATCTTTGCACATTATAATTGATAAATTGAAATAAATTGAAGAATGATCACAACTCCCTTCATTGGTATATCTTCTGTCAGTAATGTTAGCTTACCTTTTTCAACTTTATAGTTTACAGTAGGTTGCAAAACCCCATTAATAAATAAATTAATATATGAAACCTCATTCGGTGACATGATGTCTGTAATTCCATATTCAACTAAGCCATCTTTGTTTGTGTATACTGATCTTACACCATCCGAGTATGTAAAAAATAATAAATTTGATGTTTGTAGTGGAATTGGAGGAGCCGAATATCCGTATGTTCCAAGATTTACAGTTGTGATTAATAATTCCCAGCGAATGCCATTAAATCGATAAAAAACTCGATTTCTAGTATCTAAAAATAGACTCCCACATTCCGGATTCACTGGACGTTTAGAAAGTGTTCCAGCTTGAATTGATGGGATATCCCCTGCATTTATCACAAAATCTAAATTAGATAAATCATCTTTAATAATATTCTGTCACTCCCTTCATCAATACTTTGAATTCCTCGTTTTTCTAAATATATGATGTTCGAAAAGGATAAATCCTAATTTCTATATAAAAAAAGTACTACTTCTTTATTTGAAGTAAATGCAGTGTAAAGTCCTAGCTTTTCTGTTTGAATGCTTGTTGTAATAAAAAAGAAGTCTTGGAATCAATTGATCCTTCAAAAACCCCTTCTGTCATTAAAAAGGCGTATGCGAAAAACATTAACCAAAACTTAAAAAGGTTATGTATAATAATGATAGAAGGTGATATAAATGGAGAAATTATGCGGTAAATGTTCAAAAGAAGCAGGAATGACCAAAGAAGAACGTTACGAACTTGCTAAGTCACGTATTCCTAATACAGTTTATACTTGTACTAACTGTAAGGAAGAGCATTCTTTAGAAATAAAGAAAACCAAAATGGGTATACATGTAGAACCGATTAACACTACTAGCGAAAAGCCGAAAGCTCAAAAAAAGAAAAAAGACAACGAAAAAGAACAGCTTCAGTTTGAATTTTTCTAAGTATAAAACTTGCTCAATAAGAGATTTATTTGCTTAAGTTGTGGGGGCTAGTTCCCCACAATTTTTTTTATATAGTTTATTTCTATAAACCAACATTCAATCACGAGTAAAAAAGATGACAAGCTAAAGCTCATCATCTTTCTATTACACCAAATATCGAAGGAATATATAAATATGTGAAATCACTAGTGATAAGATTGTAATTGGTAAACCGATTTTCAAAAAATCCCAATATCCAAACTTATATCCTTCTCGAGTAGCAATCCCCGCTGCAACTACATTTGCAGAAGCACCAATTAAAGTACCATTCCCACCAAGACAAGCCCCTAAAGCAAGTGACCACCATAATACTTCAACCTGAGATGAATCAGGTGAAAACCCCATTCCAACAGCTAAATCCTGAATTAACGGAATCATTGTCGCAACAAAAGGAATATTATCAATCGTAGCAGACGCTATTCCTGAAACCCATAAAATTAACGGAGCAGCTACATTCATATTACCATTCGTTAATTCCAAAACTTTTTTTGCTAGCGATCCAATTAAACCGAT
>Ga0209676_1000462_pt1 | contig 68390 bp, 73 predicted proteins | sample AraplaCvi_mLB_r2_FD_184282 | JGI IMG/M metagenome (GOLD analysis project Ga0209676, IMG submission 184282) | Arabidopsis root microbial communities from North Carolina, USA - plate scrape MF_Cvi_mLB_r2 (SPAdes) (version 2) | ecosystem: Host-associated > Plants > Roots > Endosphere | place: USA...
TTTGAGCACTACAACGAGCAGCATCCCCATAGCGCCCTGAATTACCGCTCTCCGCGCGAGTTCAGGCGTGCGATGGCCTTATCAACCTAAGGGTGTGACCGTGTCCGGAGACACGGGGGCAAATCCACCTACGCGGAGATCAACAGCACTACAAACCGCTGGGCCAATAGCCTGATTTCAATGGGTATTGTGCGAGGCACGCACGTCGCAGTCATGATGGACAACTGCGCGGAACAGCTCCTGCTTTACTTCGCGCTTGGGAAGATTGGTGCAGTAACCGTCCCTATCAATACAGCGTCCCGAGGGGACCTTCTCAAGTACTACTTGGACCTGGCCGACGTGGAAGCTGTATTTGTCGACCTGACGCTCCTTGACCGCATCGCAGAAGTTCGCCCCGAGCTTCCCAAGCTGACCAAAGTCATTGGAACGCCACTGTCAATAAGGCGCTGCCGATAGAGATCGCTCTCAAGGTTTCCACCTTCGGCTCCCCAATAGAACGAGCGCTCGGCTCGGGCAGTAACGTAGACCTCGGCCATATCGCAAACACGGTCTTCCGCGTTTGCATATCCAAGGCCGAACCCGAGATTTCGCCAGTTCGAGGCCGTGACATGAGGCACGCCAAACTCGGTTCGTCGAATCGTTGCAGATAGCTTATCGGTCTCACTGGCGTGAGCTGCAGAATTTCCCTCGGTTAGCAGCGCGCAGATGGTCAAGGCCCCGCAGAGGGTCGCTCTGTCGACGGCTCCGACGCGGCGATTTTTGGTTATTTCACAGTTCTTCATGCGGTCTCCTTTGGATTATATTCGGCGGCCTCAAATTTGAAGTGCAACACCTTGCCATTCGGTAAGGTGTGATGAATGACGAGAACGAAGTACCAACAACTACAACCTGAAGAACGCTTGCGCATCGAGATTTGGAAGGCCGAAGATGTCAGCCTGCGAGCCATGGCTCGCATGCTTGGCCGCGCGCCTTCGACACTGATGCGTGAGCTTCGCCGCAATGCCACCGCCCGTGGCGGCTATGGCGCAATGAGGGCGCAAGCCTGCCGTACGCAACGCCTCAAGGCCAGCCGTCCAGTCGCCAAGCTCGCTCCTGATGGCGTACTGTGGGGCGTGGTGCTTCAGCCTGACGTCATGCCCCATCTGTGTCAGTTGCCTGGCCCAGTGGTGAGCACCGCCGCATGCTTCCATCCCGACCAAGCACGGCGGGCGGTTCGCGAAGTACTCCAGGAACTTCGCGCGCCTGATCGGGCGGTTCACGATCTCTCCAGTTTCTGCGTCTACGTGGTGCACCTGAAACACATTCTTTGCAATGTCGATTCCCACTGGCATAAGCTTCATGATCGCCCCTCCGGACGGGTCTTGAACATCTTCATGATCTTGCATTTTGGGCACTTCGATGCCGCCGCGTGAAGGCGCTGTTTTCAGTCAGTCTCCACCACTCACGGGTGGGAGGCGCTCATTTCATTCACTGGGAGGGCGACCTCATCAAGGGTGCGGGCAACCAATCCGCCGTAGGCGTGCTTGTCGAGCGTATGAGCCGCGCCGTACTGCTGGTCAAGATGCCGGACGCCACCGCTGCATCGGCTCTGGCCGGCTTCACCGGGAAGCTGCAATCCCTGGTGGCCCCGCTGCGCCAGACCCTGACCTACGACCAGGGTCGAGAGATGACCCGGCACGCCGAACTGAGCGCCGCCACTGGCGTGCGCGTGTACTTCTGCGACCCGCATAGCCCCTGGCAGCGCGGCACCTGTGAGAACACCAATGGTCTGCTGCGCCAGTACTTACCCAAGGGCACCGACCTGTCCGTCTACTCGCAGGAGGAACTTGACGCCATCGCCGACAGCCTCAACGGCCGCCCGCGCAAAACCCTGAACTGGCACTCCTCGCTACAAGTCCACGCTCAGGTTCTGGACAATCCCACGGACCGGCTTCCTGTTCAATAACTGAGGGGTGTTGCACTTCGCACTTGAAACCGCCAAGCATAAAGAATAACGGTGTTCTTTGGGGGAGGATCCTCAATACGTTGTGATGCAACTCTTCATTCGTCTCACAGCATCGCCGAATGAAGATGATGAGGGTCATCTAGGGTATCCGCCACGATTCGAAGAGACTCTTCAATTTCCTCTCGGTCGCTCGGTCCCCCAAAACAGAGGCGAACGGCGTTTGGTGGGTTTCCATCCGTGGAGAAGGCGGCGCTAGAGACGGCTCCAATGCTACGGGAGCGAAGGTGTAGTGCTAGCTCCGAGGGGCGCCAGCCAGATGTTTCGCCAATGGGCAGCCAAAGATGAAAGCCGGCCGGATCGCTCGCAAATCCGTGGCCCGTCAGAATGCGTCCGGCTATTGCCTGGCGCGCGGCACTCTCTTCGCGCACGGCGGCCAACATATCGTCAACTAATCCGTTCTTGATCCACGCGCAGGCGAGCAAAGTGTTAACCGGACTCGCCATTACCGTGGTCGCGCGAAGGGTGCCAGCCAAGCGTTGGGCTTGTCGCGCGGTAGGGGACAATACAAACGCAATGCGTAGACCAGCCCCGAAGCACTTCGACAATCCGGTGACATAGTAGGTCAGCTCGGGCGCCAGGGTCGCGAACGCGTCAGGTCGCTGACGGGGCAGCATTCCATATGCATCGTCTTCGATAATCGGAACGCTGTAGCGCAGAGCGATGTCGGCGAGGATTTCGCGCCGTGTCTGCGACATTGTCCGTGTGCTCGGATTCTGAATCGTCGGATTGCAGTAGAGAGCTGCCGGCTCTTGCGCCTTGCAGAAGTTCTCGAACGCAGCGCCAATCAATCCCTCTTCGTCGCAGGGTAGGGGCTGGACCTGAAGCCCGAGCTGGGCGGAAATTGCTTTGATGCCTGGATAGGCAAGGTCCTCCACGCACAGTGTTTGGCCGTTGCGCGCCACTTGGGATAGAAGAGCAACCAGAGCGCTATGGATTCCAGGGCATATGAGCAGGCGGTCCGGTGAGGAGGCTGGTACTTGCGTGCGCAGCCAAATATTGGCCACCGCACGGTCAGCAGGGGTACCTCCAAAGTCCTGGTACCGCAGCAGCATGTATGGATCGGCCGCACCGACAAGCGTTGCTGCCGATTCGCGCAAGCGTGCCACCAGTTCTGGGGGCTCTGGTGGCATATTCATCGTCATCTCGGCGCTTGTCCCCGCCCGCAGCGGGAGGGATGGCGCCCGCCCACGCACATAGGTACCAGCGCCAGCTTTGGCGTCGATGAGCCCCCGCTTGCGGGCCTCACTGTACGCGCGGGCCACCGTCGAGTAGTTCAAGTTCAATGCTTCGGCCATGTCACGAAGGCCAGGCAACCTGTCGCGCACTTGCAGTTGCCCATTCGCCAACGCCTCTTCTATGAGGTCGGGGATGGTTAGATACGCGGGCTTCGCGCTGTCGGCGACGCGTTTTGCCCAGTGGACGGTAAGGCCGGACACGGCTTTTCTCCATGCAGGTTGATGGTAATCAGACTCCGCATTGAGTGCATTTAGCGTGCCAGAGTGATCGCATTTGGTCTGCCGGAAAATGGTCCGAAGTGGGGCGATATTCCCCATGCTGACGCGCTCTGAGTCGTTCGATAGCCTGTTAGCGGTGCATGCAATCGGCTTGGTAATGCCGCTGTGACGGGGAAAGCTGTGATGTTGGCAAGACAGGGGTCATGCAATCAAGAATGCGACAAAGTCCTTGCCAACTGGTTGATCGGGCATTGATTGGATAGCTGAGGGGGCTTGGTGGCATATCGGTTGCACTGTGGATGGCGTCTGGGAGTGATTCTCCGGACCGGATCCTTTGCATAACGAGGGTCTGCCATCCACAACCAAGCATTGGAGCCAAGCATGCCCGCAGTCAACAAACCTGCTCACAAGGACGGAGATTATCTGGTCGATTTCGAAGAGAAGGTGTTCGAGGACGTCAAAGCCGAACCTGGCGAGAAAGCTCTGGTGACCTTTCACACCGTCGCCTTTGAAGGCTCCATCGGCTTCGTCAATATGCTGCAAGCCACTCGCCTGCAGCGCAAGGGCTTCGAGACCAGCATCCTGCTCTACGGTCCGGGCGTCACTCTCGGTCTGCAGCGTGGCTTCCCCACTTTGGGTGATGAAGCGTTCCCCGGCCACCTGAACTTCAACAAGCAGCTCAAGAAATTCATGGCCGAGGGTGGCAAGGTCTACGCTTGTCGCTTCGCGCTGCAAGCACTCTATGGTCACGGCGAGGCGTCGCTGATCGAAGGTGTTCGCCCCATTAATCCGCTGGATGTTCTCGACCTGAAGCTGCTTCACCGCAAGGAGAACGCACTCATCATCGACACCTGGACTGTGTAAGCGCGCGAGGGCTATCGTCATGACAGCAAAACGAATGGTGCGCGCTGCAGCAGTCCAGATTGCGCCCGACCTGGAAAGCGGAGAAGGCACGCTTGCCAAGGTCGTGGACGCCATTGAGCGCGCCGCACGAGATGGGGTGCAGCTCATTGTGTTCCCCGAAACCTTCGTGCCGTACTACCCGTACTTTTCATTCGTGCGGCCGCCTGTTCAGTCGGGGGGCGATCATCTCAGGTTGTATGAGCAGGCCGTGACGATACCCGGTCCCGTGACGCATGCCGTAGCCGAGCTTTCGCGCAGGTACGGCATGGTCGTCGTGTTAGGCGTAAATGAACGCGATCACGGCAGCCTCTATAACACGCAGTTGATCTTCGACACCGAAGGGAAACTCGCAGTGAAACGCCGTAAGCTCACCCCGACATTCCACGAGCGAATGATCTGGGGGCAGGGCGATGCTGCAGGTCTGAAGGTCGCTGATACCGCGATCGGTCGCGTTGGCGCGTTGGCGTGCTGGGAGCACTACAACCCGCTGGCCCGTTATGCCCTCATGACTCAGCACGAGGAGATCCACTGCAGCCAGTTCCCCGGCTCGCTTGTCGGTCCAATCTTCGCTGACCAAGTTGAGGCAACAATTCGCCACCATGCACTCGAAGCCGGATGTTTCGTCGTGAATTCAACCGGGTGGCTTACCGACGCTCAGATTGCATCTGTCACAACGGACCCGGCCTTGCAGAAAGCACTGCGCGGCGGCTGCAACACAGCCATTGTCTCACCCGAAGGTCAGCATCTCGCTCCCCCATTGCGCGAAGGCGAGGGGATGGTCATCGCAGACCTCGATATGGGTTTGATAACGAAGCGTAAGCGGATGATGGATTCGGTTGGACACTACGCTCGTCCGGAACTTCTGAGCCTTGCCATCAACGACCGTCCTGCTTGCACCGTCTCCGCAATGCGAGATGTTCCGTCCCCCGCATCTACCTTTCCATGGAGTTCTGACCATGCATTCCAACGATTCGATGTCGGTCTCGAACCGGCAGTTGATGACTGAACTTCAATCCGTTGGCCTTCGCCTGGAAGATCCACGTGCTGGCGCAGCTAGCCGTCGGGGTGGCGCGGGACCATCGGACCACAAGGCAGTCACAATTGATGGCGTGACAATCATGGTGCCGGTGCATACAAGCACGGCATGGCATTCGCCATTCGTCGCATCCGCGCCAGACGCGGGGGGAAAGAGTTCGCTCAAGCACGGCACGATTCAGATTGCCAACATCAGTTTCCCGAAGGCGCCGCGCTTCTATGGAATGCAGACGCTGGACGGTGTCCCGTATTCACATATTGCGACGTTGCATGGCGCCGACGTGCTGGCGACGACCGTTCTGCAAACTTGCATCCGCTACGAAAGCCGGCGAAAGACCTGCAAGTTCTGCGCGATCGGCCAGTCCTTGGCCGCGGGGCGGACAATTGCCCGCAAGACGCCTGAGCAACTAGCCGAAGTGGCCCGTGCGGCAGTGTTGCTCGATGGCGTCAAGCACATGGTGTTGACCACTGGCACGCCGCCCACGCCTGACCGGGGCGCCAGCATTCTGTGCGACAGCGCCTTCGCCATTCGTGCGGCCGTTGATCTGCCGATACAGGCGCAATGCGAGCCACCAGACGACGACTGTTGGTTCTCGCGTATGCGAGCCGCCGGGGTTGACACGCTCGGCATGCACTTGGAGGTGGTCACGCCGGCGGTTCGGGAGCGTGTCATGCCCGGCAAAGCATCGGTACCAATCGAACGTTATATGGAGGCATTTCGCAGTGCCGTCGGTGTATTTGGCCGAGGTCAGGTCAGTACATACATCCTTGCTGGGCTGGGCGACACGGCGGAGGCCATTCTTTCGATGTCGCGCAAGCTAGTTGACATTGGCGTATATCCGTTTGTTGTGCCGTTTGTCCCTATCTCCGGCACGCCACTCGAAGATCATGCTGCCCCAACGCCGACTTTCATGCGCGAAATCCTGGGTCCGCTTGGCGAAATGGTCACCGCAGCAGGCATGCGCTCAGCTGACATTAAGGCTGGATGCGGCAAGTGCGGTGCTTGTTCCTCGTTGTCGGCTTACGAAGGAGCGTTGGGATGAGCCGTGACCTTTGCGTTGAAGTTCCGGCGATTCCAATGTATCGGGTTCGTTGGGCGGAAGAACAATGGGAATTCGAGCAGGCGTACGCGCTGCGTCGAGCGGTGTTCTGTGAAGAGCAGGGGATTTTCCAGGGCGACGATCGTGATGCTGTCGACGATGCCGCGCAGCTCCTGGTTGCCGTCGAAATTAGTGACGGACAGGTTGATTCAAAAGGTCAGGTTGTAGGCACAGTACGCATTCATGAGAGCGAACCCGGGGTCTGGTATGGGTCCCGCTTGGCAGTGGCCTTGCAGCATCGACGGCAGGGGCGCATCGGTGCGACCCTTATTCGCCTAGCTGTAAGCAGTGCTCATGCACTTGGTTGCAGCCGATTTCTTGCCCACGTGCAAAGCCAGAACGTCCCCCTTTTCCGTCGATTGCACTGGAGTACTCTGGCGGAGGAGGTCTTGCTGGACCGGCCGCATCATCTGATGCTTGCCGATTTGAACTACTACCCTCCCTGCCACACCCCACTTGTCGGCTTCGAGATCGATGCAAGGAGAGGGGTATGAACGCGACGCAACTGGCGCGCGAGCTCCGTGAGAGCCGCGGATTTGGTCACAAGACCGACATCGCCGGCGTTCTGTCCCAACTCCAGTGTGCATTGCCGCTGGGCCAACGTGCGGAAGACGCCGGAATTCTGTTGGGCGATGATTGTGCAGCAATACCGGACGGTGAGGGACATTTGCTGTTCGCGATCGAAGGCATGGTGACGGACTTCATCCGGGCCATGCCGTGGTTTGCCGGATACAGCGCTGTCATGGTCAACATCAGCGATATCTACGCGATGGGTGGTCGCCCGACAGCAGTCGTGGATGCGCTTTGGAGCAAAGACCTTAGCAGCTCAGCCGAGGTGATGAAGGGAATGGCGGCTGCCGCTGTGGCCTACGGCGTACCGCTCGTAGGGGGCCACAGCAACGCCCGCAGTGACAACGCGCAACTAGCGGTGGCTATTCTTGGTCGTGCAAAGCGGCTTTTGACAAGCTTTGCAGCGTCTCCAGGACAACGATTGCTGATGGCGGTGGATCTACGTGGTGGCTTCATGGAGCCATACCCCTATTGGAACGCGTCAACCTCCGCTCCGGCAGAGCGCTTGCGTGGGGATTTGGAGGTGCTGCCGTCTTTGGCAGAGGATGCGTTGTGCCATGCCGCAAAAGACATCAGCATGGCCGGGCCAGTGGGCACTGCACTGATGCTAATGGAGTGTTCCCGAGTGGGGGGCAGCATCAACATAGATGCGATGCCTATCCCACCAGGCGTTCCCATTAAACGCTGGCTTGCCGCCTTCCCGAGCTACGGCTTTGTGCTTGCTGCCGACGCAGATCGGACTGACGAGATCTGCGCTCGGTTTCATGCCCGCGGTATTTCGTGCGCTGATGTCGGGGAACTCGACGCGTCTCACACCCTCCGCATCTCATACCAAGGGGAATCCGCCGAAGTTTGGGACTATGGCGCCGCCCCATTCATTTTGCCGTCGCCGTCTATTGAGAACGCCCTTACTGAACAAGAAGGGTGAACCATGCCAGTGACCTATCTACACGTGCGATGGTCGGACCAGCGGGAAGGACGCTACTACTCCCCTTCATCAGTCGTGACCGAGCATTTCGAGATCGGTGCCATTTATCCCGTACAGGAGTTCCTCGACCGTGCACGGAGCGCGCTTGGCGAAGCCTCTGAACGCGTCCGGAGGAAGTACGGGTACGCATGCTCGGCCGCACAGGACCAGTTGCAGGCGATTGAGAACGAGGCCACCCGCTTTGCGGGCCAGTCCGGTGCATCTGTCGAGTTTCTCGGCTTTGACCGTTAGACCACAGCGCGGCACTGTTGCCACGCCTTCCCGCATTTGAAAAGGAAACGAAATCATGTCATACAGCAACAATGCCACTTCTGCTGGTGCAGAGGCCCAGCACTTTCCCGTGATCATCATTGGCGGCGGACAGGCTGGCTTGTCGATGAGCTACTACCTTCAGCGTGCGGGCATCGAGCACCTCGTGCTGGAGAAGCACACAATGACTCACACCTGGCGCACACAGCGCTGGGACGAGTTCTGCCTGGTGACTCCGAACTGGCAGTGTGCCTTGCCAGGCTATCCATACGCGGGCAATGATCCCCATGGGTTCATGAAGCGTGAGGAGATTGTCGAGTATCTGGACGGCTTTATCAGCATGGTGGCGCCACCTGTGCGGGAGAACACGGAGGTACGCAGCGTAAAGTGCCGCGCGGAGGGGGGGTACACCGTTGCTACGACCCAGGGAGTGTTTTCGGCCGACCAGGTAGTGGTAGCTTCCGGCGGATACCACGTACCTATTGTGCCGCGCATGGCCGAACGACTGCCAGCCAGCATCAAGCAGATCCAGTCGGCGGACTATCGAAACGCGCAATCCTTACCTGAAGGCGCTGTCCTCGTCGTGGGCTCCGGTCAATCAGGGGCACAAATCGCTGAAGATCTGCATCTGGCAGGCCGCAAAGTGTATCTCGCCGTGGGCGAGGCACCGCGCTGCGCACGGTTCTACCGCGGGCGGGATGTCGTGGACTGGCTGGCGGATATGAAGTACTACGACCTCCCCGTGACGGAGCACCCGCTACGCGAAGGTGTGCGCGACAACACCAATCACTACGTGACTGGACGGGACGGTGGGCGCGATATTGACCTCCGGAAGTTCGCCAGTGAGGGGATGGAGCTGTACGGGGTGCTGGAAGACTATCGTGATGGGCAGATGCGCTTTGCTCCCAATCTGAACGAGGCACTGGACGACGCCGACGCAACGTATAACCGCATCAACGCCAGTATTGACAAATACATCGCGGAACGCGGTATCGACGCACCGCCGGCCAGCACCTATACACCGGTATGGAAACCGGCCACCGAGCGGGAATTGTTAGACCCGCAAGCTGCCGGCATTGGCAGCATCATCTGGTGCATTGGCTTCAGGCCCGATTTCAGCTGGCTAGAGGTACCAGTATTCAATGGGCGTGGTTATCCCGGGCACGAGCGCGGGATGACGGCGCAGCCAGGCTTGTACTTCCTGGGCCTGCCGTGGCTGCACACTTGGGGATCTGGTCGATTCTCGGGAATCGCACGCGACGCCGCGTATCTCGCGGACGCCATTGCATCGGCGAATCGGCCGGACGCCTTGGCTGCCTGACATGGAGGCAACCCGTTCGCAATTCGTCGCGGGCATGCCTGCACTTTCCTTTGCCGGTCTCTCAGAGAATTGGCTACTGAAAACGTGCGGCGATAGACACTGGCAGCAGCTTGCAGCCATGTCGGGTCTGTCGACGCCGGACTTCCGCGACGCGGATGGGAACAAAATCTATGCTGCCTTCACTGCTATCCGCATTAAGGATGCGTCGTTGGAAGAAGTCAGCGAAAACGACGCCTTTACCATTGATTCGTTTCTAAAGCCGGCTGGCGGCGCGAAATTCCTAAGCGAACACGTCGTTGTGGCTCACGGAGCGTGTCGTGCCAGAGTCACGATGCTCTCAACGTTCATTCGTCGCACCCGTGAGCGAGACAACCGGTCAGTCGTGCGGGCGATGCCGACGGCGGTCCAGGACGGAAGCACGTCCTCCGAGGCAGTCGGTGGTCTGCACCTGTCTGCCTTGGCACGCCGTTTCCGCACTGGAGACTGGGTTGAGCACTTGGGGCTTGACCAAGCACAGCATGCGAGCAGCCATACAGTTGCATTCCTTCCCTGCCCATACGGGGACTTTAACGGGGCAGATCTGCTCTATTTCGCGAGCTTTCAGTCGATGGTGGATCGTGCCGAGTGGCAATGGAGGTCTGATGCAGACCCTCCGGTTATCTGTGAACGCGACATATTTTTTCACGGCAATGTCAATGTTGGCGAAACATTGGAGCTGAATTTTTCTGCATCGCAGCGCAACGAGGACGGGATTGGGCACTGGTGTGAGATTCGCCGGATGCGCGACGGTGAAAAAATCGCCGACGTTGTGACGAGAAAGCGCTGGAGGGTGAGATGACGGGATCGTCCGGAGCAGGGGGCGGAACGCGTATAGAGATCAAAGCGGTCTATGGCCCCGAGGATATAGCCGGGCTCAAGCACCTCGGCAGTTTGCCAGGAGAGGCACCATTTGTCCGTGGGCCGTACGCATCGATGTACGCAAAGCGACCGTGGACAGTGCGCCAGTACGGCGGGTTTGCCGACGCTGCTGTTTCCAATTTGGCCTACCGTGAAGCGCTGCGGCAAGGCGCCCAAGGTCTTTCAGTGGCGTTCGACCTGCCTACACATCGTGGATATGACTCGGATGACGATGAGGCGAAGGCTGACGTCGGAATGGCGGGTGTAGCCATCGATTCAGTCGAGGACATGCTCCGCCTTTTCGAGGGCATTCCACTCGAGCAAGTTTCAGTATCCATGACGATGAACGGTGCCGTTCTGCCCGTATTGGCTGCTTTCCTGGCGGCCGCTGAGGAACGTGGGGTGCCTTTCCAAGATCTGCGCGGTACGATTCAGAACGACATTCTCAAGGAATTCATGGTTCGCCATACATGGATTCACGCACCGCAGCCATCGCTGCGCATCGCCACTGACGTCGTGGAGTGGCTTGCAGTGCACGCGCCGAAATTCAATGGCATGTCGATTTCCGGGTATCACTTTCAGGAGGCTGGGGCTGATCCAGCGTTGGAACTAGCGCTGACGCTAGCCAATGCCACCGTTTATGTTGGCGAGCTGAATATGCGCGGTCTGGATATTGACGCGTTCTGTGCAGGCTTGTCCTTTTTCTTCGGTGTAGGGAAGAATTTCTTCGTTGAGATCGCGAAACTGCGAGCCGCCCGGATCCTGTGGCATGACATCGTGCGCGAGCAAGGTGGAACGAGTGTGCGAGCCACAGCGATGCGGATGCATTGCCAAACTTCCGGTTGGACGCTTGCGGCGCAACAGCCGCTTAACAACATCTCCCGTACCACCGTAGAAGCCATGGCTGCGATCTTCGGTGGCACCCAATCGCTTCATACCAACGGTTTCGACGAGGCGCTGGCACTTCCTAGTCCACAAGCGTCTCGCCTGGCGCGCGACACTCAACTGATTCTTCAGCACGAGTTTGGTCTTTGCGATGTAGCAGATCCGTGGGCTGGCTCGTACCTAGTGGAGTCGCTGACCGCACAGATGGTATCGAGCGTGAAAGCGATCCTTGTAGAGATAGAGGAAGAGGGCGGTATCTTGAAGGCGCTCGAATCAGGATGGATCCACAGCCGCATCCATCAATCAGCAGTTCGAACACAGGCGCGTCTTGATGCGGGGGAAGAGGTAGTGGTAGGCGTTAATCGCTACCAGGAGCCCGAAGAGAACGCCCAGGAACGCCTTGATGTTGACGGGGCTCATGTTCGCGCACAGCAGACTCGCCGATTGGTTGCTTTGCGCCAGTGCCGCGATGAAGTAGCAGTGAAAAATGCGCTGGCTGCACTGACTGACGCAGCCCATAGCGGTAATCGCAATCTGCTTTCTTGTGCCATTGACGCGATGCGGTGTCGCGCGACCGTTGGCGAGTGCACCGCTGCATTGCTCAAAGTCTGGCCTAGGCATGCCGTTCGCCCATCCTACGACGCTGGATTGTATGGCGGCGCCCGAGGTATGAGTGCGCAATGGAAGGTGGCCTGCGAAAGAGTCCGCGATCTGAGCGAGCGGCTTGGCAGGACGCCACGCATCATCATTGCCAAGCTTGGACAGGACGGGCATGACCGCGGCGCGAAGGCGGTTGCCGCTGCGCTGGATGACGCGGGATTCTTCGTGGAAATGACTGCGCTTTTTCAGTCGGCAATGGACGTGGTCTCCGCTGCGTCGGTCGGCCGATTCGATGCTATCGGTATTTCCTCGTTGGGCGGCGCGCATATGGAGCTCGTGCCGGGACTTCTACAAGCATTGCGCAGGACTGGACTGGATGTTCCGGTGTTTGTCGGAGGTATCATTCCAACAGATCATGAGCATTCGCTACACAAGTGCGGGGTGCAGTGTGTATTTGGTCCGGGTACAGCGATGGAGAGTATCGTAAGCACTATCGCGGAGTCTATACATAGGCGGTCTACCGTAACCGAGCCGCAGACCGCCTGAGGCTGTACTTCTTTATGCCCCGGCGCCCTCGTTCAGCATCGCATGCCTCTTTGCACCATGCTTGCATAGGCTTGGCCGGGTAGAAGCTGCTTCCCTGCCTTTTCCCCTTCAATGAACTCGGTGATCGACGAACTGGGCGGTTCAGTCAGTGCGAGAATACGGCGATTGCGTAGCCTCGTGGCAGCCGCAGGTGGTGGCAGTTGCGGCGCCTATGAGGTCGAGGCGATGCTCCCCAAACCGCTGCTCTCCTTAGCGGTCTCGATTCAGGCGGCAATGAGTTGCATTGAGTGAGGCGACGATGCACCAGTTCACGAATAGCAGACCGTACCGAAATATCGTCGGGGCTGGCACATACGCCAGCCTGAAAATTTCCGTTGGATTATCTTGAGATCGACGTGTACTTCAAAGCCATTTCGGCGATCGGTCTTGCACGCTTCCCCGCGTCGAGCGCCTGCGCCGACGATGCCGTGCCGTCCACCACGCGCTTCATGATGCCCTGCAGGATGCCGGCGATCCGGAACATGCTGAAAGCGAGGTAGAAATTCCAGTCGCCGGTGATCTGGCGGCCGGTGCGCTGCTCGTACATGCGGCGATAGCTGGCCTCGTCGGGAATGCCCAGGCCCTTGTGGTCCAGCCCGGCGATGCCGCGGAACTGGCCCGGCGCGATATGCCAGCTCATGCAGTGGTAGCCGAAGTCGGCCATTGGGTGGCCCAGCGTGGACAGTTCCCAGTCCAGCACGGCCAGCACGCGCGGCTCCGTCGGATGGAACATCAGGTTGTCGAGCCGGTAGTCGCCGTGGACGATGCTGGTCAGGTCCAGGTCTTCCTGCGGGATATGTTCGGGCAGCCAGGCAATCAGTTGGTCCATGGCCGGGATCGATTCGGTCTCCGACAGCTTGTACTGCTTGCTCCAGCGTTCGATCTGGCGCTGGAAGTAGTTGCCGGGCTTGCCATAGTCGGCCAGGCCGATGGCCTTGTAGTCCACCGAGTGCAGCGCGGCGATGACGCGGTTCATCTCGTCATAGATCGCACCGCGTTCGGCCGTGGTCATGTCGGGCAGGGACTGGTCCCACAGCACGCGGCCGCTGACGAATTCCATGATATAGAACGCGCGGCCGATCACGTCTTCGTCCTCGCACAGCGCGTACGTGTGAGCCACGGGGACGTCCGTGCCGGCCAGCGCCTTCATCACGCGGTATTCGCGTTCGATGGCGTGGGCGGACGGCAGCAGCTTCGACTTCGGGCCCGGCTTGGCGCGCGTCACATAGGTCTGGCCCGGCGTGATCAGCTTGAACGTGGGGTTGGACTGGCCGCCCTTGAACTGCTCGACGGTCACGGGGCCTGTGAAGGCTTCGACATGGTGTCTCAACCATTCTTCCAGTGACCCGACGTCAAAGCTATGAGGCGTCACCGGCCGTGTGCCCTCGAAATCTGTCGTCGAATTATTCATTGCGTTCTCTGTTATGCCTCGAGGAGAAAATGGCCCTCGGATCCGAAGCCGCTGGCTGTGGCCGGCACGCTCCCGCCACGCGGCTAGGGTTACTTTTCAAGGCTTCAGATAGTGAGCCCGCCGTCCACCACAATGCACGCGCCATTTGTATAGCTTGCTGCGTCCGAAACGAGGTACAGCACCGTCCCGGCCATCTCGTGGGGTTCAGCGTGCCGACGAAGCGGGATTTGCTTCATCCATTTGTCGTATGTCTTGGGGTCGTCACGAACATATTGCGGATTGAAACGACCGTGCTGCGCGCGGGCATCGAGAAGAGCCGGCTTCCGTACTCGATACGAGGTTGGCCAGCCGTCGCACCGCATGAAACGGAAGCGGTTGCAACTGGGCCTAAAAGTTGGTGTACTTGGCGGGGCACGTTGGTGCGATATGCACCTCGACGCCCCCGTCAGAATCCTATTATCGTTGAAGGACACGCCGCCGCAAGTTGTTGTTGACGATGCGGCTTCTTCGCTGGCACATTGATGAAGCGCGGTGGAAGTAGCACGATACGGGACTCGCCGCCGCGTCGGCAGAAGGTGAAAAGGACTTCGTTGCGTTGTGTGATGACGCCTTATTGTCCTTACTCTGGTCTCCGCTATGTGTAGATGTGCTACAGCGCGACTTCTTGTTCGGCCACCGTCGACGCCTTCTGGCTAAGGTCCAAGCTCCGATCAAATTGCCGATACAAGCAGAATATGGCAAAGGAGACCGCATTGAGCAGTGCTGGCGCAATCGATGTCGCGAGCTTAATTCCGGCTAGTGCAGATGCCGGTTGGTCAACGAATCCGGTATTGGTCTCAACCAAGCCGTAGAGAGTAAAGATCAGGCCGGCCACAACAGCCCCAACGGCGTACCCAAGCTTCTCCCCTGCCAGGAATACACCACTTAGTGCGGCTTCCGGGGGTGTGATTTGCCGGCGCTTGTCGCCAAACTTGATGCTGTCGACCAGCATAGAGTATGCGAACACTTGCACACCTCCTTCGCTCGCGCCCGCTACTGTTGCGACTAGCAGGGCGAGCGCAAAGGGCGCAGATGCGTCAAGCAGTCCATAGCCTGTTACGGCGATTCCAGCCAGAGCGATTGATAATGCAAAAGTCACAAATTTCCCGAATCGCTTTCCAAGCCAGACAAAGATCGGAATAGCCACGACCGAAGCTGCAAACATCAACAGGAAAAGCAACGAAAGGGAATCCGTGCCGCGCCGAAGTACATAGGTGACATAGTAAGCCAGGGCGGCGCTGATGACGCCTGAGCCGACTACGTGCACGAAGTAGGCCGCCAAGAGGACAGAGAAAGGTCGGTTTTGAAATATGGCCGAGAGAATCTCCCTCAAACTGATATTCGGCACGTCAACCTTCCGCGGCGGTTCCTTGGAGGCGAAGAAGGTGACCATGATGCCAGCCGCCATGATCCCGCCCATCGTGGCGCCCATAGTCAGGTAGCCAGTACGACCCCCATCAAAGTGTTCGACAATCAATGGTGCGCCCGCCCCGGCCAGCAAACATCCTGACATGGAGTATGCCGCCCGCCACGAGTTGAGGATCGTGCCGTCGTGGTAGTCCGTAGCAATCTCGCAGTTGAGCGCACAGTATGGAACCAAGAAGGTGGAATAGCAGAATGCGCAAATACTGAAGACTGCTATGATGAACAGCGCGGAATAGAGAGGATCCTTGAAGGGAGCGAACCAGATTGCACAGAATGCAGGGAATATGGTCACGCCGGCAAAAAGGAGATAGGGGCGACGGCGTCCAAAGCGGCTGGAGGTGTTGTCAGACATTCCTCCGACCAAGGGACTAGATATCAGGTCAACAACCTTGGGCAATGCGGCCGCGATAGTCGCGAGAGCGACGCTTATACCCAGAACATTCGTCATATAGAACATCAGAAGAATGCTGGGAGTTACAGCGTAGATGCCGGAAGACAGGTCACCTACCGTGTACAAGGGGTACTTTACGAGTCGAGTAGCTTGGGGCTCTTTCATTTCCTGCTGTCAGTGGCTGACGTAGTGTCGGGGATGTATTGCGCAACGAATGCGTTTGAACTCTTGTAATTAGCTCGTGAGTGAAAGTCGCCCCACTCGATCGCTACAGGCTGGCCGCCCGAAGCAGCGCTGTCACGGCTGACAGTGATTCTGGTTCGTCGAGAAGGGGCGGGTGGCCGCGCCCCGGCACCGTTGTGAGGGTGGCGTTCCGATGTGCGGCCACCATGCGGCGTGCGCAGTCTTCAGTGAAGAAGTCGGATGTCTCTCCGCGAAGGATAGCGACGGGAATCTCCTGCGTTGCTAGGAACTGTGACCAAGCATCTGGACGCTCTTCTTTCATGCGTTTAGCGTCGACAAGGGACAACATATCGAAGTCCCGCGCATAGCGACCGGGGGAAAATTCCCGATACGCACGCAACATCAGATCCTTCCATCGCTCGTCGGTAAGGTCAGGGTAGGTCTCACCAAAATGCAGCTTCATCCTTTCCACTGCCTCGTCGAAGGAAAAGTCAGCGGCCGCCACATTGTTTGCCATTCGCTTCGACGAGCTCTCGACGATTTCGGCGCCCAGATCATTCAGAACGATTCCGGACACTCGTCCAGGTCGCTCTGCGGCCATGTCCATGGCGATCAGTCCGCCCAGTGCAATCCCGAGGACGGCGACGCGCTCAATCTGCAGATGATCAAGGAGATCCCATACGTCCCCCTTGACCAAGTCGTAATGGTAGTCCTTTGCATCCGTAAATCGAGTCGAGAAGCCGCGCCCCCGAAGGTCCGGCGCAATTACCTGCACGCCTTGAGAAGCCAGGAGCTCACCAAGTTCACAGAAATCCCGCGAATTGCGCATGAAGCCGTGAAGGCACAGCAGGGGCACGGTCTCTGCGGGCTCAAGAGGACTGAAGTTACGAACCAAGAGCTTAGCGCCCGTTGACGTTTCGAACCAAGCCTCTTGCTGGCGAGGCTGGGCGGCATTCTGCATGGAAATCTCCAACGTGTGAGTGAGCGAGCCGCGAAGCACGCGGTCCCGATAACTTTACGCTAAACCTGACGTTAGTCAAGTTTTGGCGTACACTCGCTTCGGAGGCCCTTCTCGGAGGGATGAATAGCGCACACACACTACCAACGATGAAACAGACCACTATCGTGATTGGCGCCGGTATTGCCGGCCTGGCTGCAGCGCATACGCTGAAAGCAGCTGGACAAGACGTTATCGTAGTGGAGGGTTCTTCGCGCCCAGGAGGCCGTCTAGTACGGATGCAGCGGGGTAACGACTCTGCAGAGGCGGGCGGGCAGGGCATACACTCAAATTATCGAGAATTGATCAGGCTGGCGGGTGCTTACGGACTGGAGGGCGATCTAATCCCTCAAACAAACCACCAACCGGCGTACCTTGACCGCGCGGGCAATTTGCGGTACCCGCAGGGCCGCACGGGAATTACCAAACTGATGAACGCACGCGGCAAGCGTGATTTCGCTTGGTTCGCCGCGAAATACATGACGTTTGGCAAGAAATTTGATCTGTTCGAAACCGCCCTCGATCTGCCGGGATACGATAACCTTTCGGCTGCCGAAGCCTTTTCTTGGGCGGGCGAGGATTTCAGAGATTTCATTCTCCGGCCGTCTGCCCATGCGATGGCCAACACGACTCCGGAACACACTAATCTCTATCACTATATGAACCTGATGAGGTTGGTCGCCACAACCAGTGTTATGACGCTGCGAACGGGCAATGTGACATTACCCGAAAAAATCGCCGCGGCGGTCGGTGTTAGATACGAGTGCCCTGCAGAAAAAATCTCGTTTTCGGGACGAAAGGTGGACGGTGTCGTACTCGCGAGTGGCGAATCAATAAAGGCGGATCACGTTATCGTTGCGACACCAGTAGGTTATGCCGCCAAATTGATGCCGGATCATCTCGCGAACGCCAGAACTTTCCTGGGAGGGTTTCCTAATGCGCCATTCGGACTCGTCTACTTTTTTCTTGACCGCCCTCTGATGACGGACGCATATGTGTATCTTGGGCATGCATACCGTGACACGGTCTTTAATATGGCGATCAACCACAGTGTGAAGACCCCGCATATGGTCCCGAGCGGTAAAGGAATTCTATCTGCTTGGCCGTGTTACCCAAACTCAGCAGACTTCGATCAGCTCACGAATACGGAGCTGATCAACCTGGCGCTCAAGGACATCGACGCGTTCTTCCCCGGTGTTGCGGAATATGTCGAGGAAGCGCGTGTGCAGCGACACCCGTGGGGAGTTGGGCGCTTGTCAGTGGGCCAGCATGCTAAAATCTTGAAGTTCAAAAAGGACGCCGAATCGTTTTCAGGCATCTCTTTCGCCGGTAACGATTACGACGGTGTGCATATGGAGTCAGCAGTGCGAAGCGGCATGCGAGCCGCCAATCGCGTCCTGGCGGGTATTTCCTAGCGGAGTCTCGTCGAAGGCAATCACGTTTACGGACGAAATTAACATTGTCAAACTCTGTATCCAAACCTAGTGGCGCGGTACGCCAAAAAGCTTCCCATCGAAAGGGGCGGACGGAAGAAGTGCGCCTGGAGGCGCGAATGCCCTCCCAAGAGCGCAGTCGTCGTCGTTATCAAGCGATTATTGAGGCCACGGAAACTCTACTGCAGACAAATAATATCGAAGACTTGAGTCTCTACGATATTGCCAAGCAAGCAAAGATCGCTCCGGCTTCTGTGCATTATCTGTTCAGCACCGTGGCGGCAATACACGTGGAGCTGAATCGACTTTATAATGAGCAACTGACCGCAAAAGTCTTGGAGGCGAACCGGAACAAGCTGACGACAAAAAATAGCAGTTGGCAGGAACTCACAAGAGCGCATATGGAGACCTCGCGAGCTGTCTTAAATGGTCATCGCGCGATGAGCGAAATCATGCTGGGACCGGCATTGCACAGAAGTAGTCGTGCTAAGAATCGCGAAACGAATGCATTTTTCGCTCAATCTGTTTTGGCTGTGACGCGGCAAAGATTCGTCATGCCTGAGATCCCCGATTTGGAACGAGTTTATCTGTTTGCCGCGGAGATTAGTGAGGGGTTATGGGCCGGCGCTTATGCCACGAACGGTACCATTGATGACGAAACCTTCGCAGAGTCCCTCCGGGCGACGGTCGCCTACCTGCGATGTTTCCTGCCAGACACACTGATGGTGCGCGAGACAGAATCCAACGAAAAACTCTAAAGCTGGCGTAAGCCTGCTTTTTTGCAGCATCGCTCGCGTCGAACCGAAATTCCGTTGAAAGTCGCGGGGCGCACTTTCAACCGTAAGCTGCCCATGCGGCGCCTCTGTTTCTACATGAATCGTGGGTCAGGTGTGCGAAGCGACTTGGAGGCACCTTTTTTCCCAATTTGGAAAAAAAGTGAGTCCCTGAGGAAGTGACTCACCGAAACGCTGGCCAGGCCAGCTCGCTTTAAAACATCTGCTGGCGCCGCCAGCGCACCCTGGAGCTTACTTTCAGATTACTGCCTCGATGAGGCGGGGACCGTGTTGGTGCATGGCTGATCGGTACTGGCTCACAAACTCTTCTGCCGTATTCGCGCGACTCGCTTCTACACCCAGGCCTTCCGCGATACGCACCCAATTCATATCGGGGTTGTGAAGATCAAGCATGGACAGCGCTTTTGCGCCGGATCCGGTCACGCCCACACGGCCCATCTCGATGTTGAGAATGCCGTATGATCGATTCGCGTAAATGACGACAGTCACGTCGAGTTTTTCACGAGCCATCGTCCAGAGTGCTTGCATCGTGTAGGCTGCCCCACCGTCCCCATGCGGGCAAACGACCTTGCGATCCGGAGCGGCGATCGAAGCCCCGATAGCAAGTGGCAGCCCCAGACCAATTGAGCCACCTGTGAGCGGCAGATGGGTAAATGGTCGCGCCGTGGCCATCATGGAATGGAGGGCAGCGCCGCTGGTGCAGGACTCGTCCGCGAAGATCGCGTTCTCCGGTGTGAGTTCGGCGATAGCCTGCGCAATCGTCAGCGGCGTGAGCGATCCTGTCGGGCAGCCGGGAAGGCTCTTCTCACTTCGTTGCAAACCGGGCGCGGTCGCCCCTAAACTCTCGGCAAGCGATGATAGTGCGATAACGGCGTCTTCGTGGGCGTGCGAAAGATACGTGATGGCGCAGCTCTCGGGCGCACACCAACTCGGTTTGCCGGGATACGCAAAGAAAGAAACCGGTGGGCGAGTGCCCACCAGAATCAGTTGCTCGACATCTTGTAAGACCGCCGTGATCTGCTCCGCAAAGTACGGAATGCGTTCCACCTTCACCCGGCCGGCACCGAGTTCAACATGGGGCGCGAACGTATCGCAGAATAGCCGCGCGCCGGTTGACGTCTGGATCTTCCCAGCCGTCTCCAGTCCGATGCCACGTAGCGTTGCTCCCCCCAAAAGAATCGCGGTCTTCTTGCCATTACGCAACCATTCGTTTGCGCGCCGCAGAGCTGCTTCACTTACTGCGAAGGGAACTTCGTCGGGGAGGGCATTGGCTGGCGCGTCGGCCTCCTCCCACGCACAATTTGCCGGGAGAATTAACGTGGCGATCGACCCAGGTGCGCCCTTGGCAGCTTGAACGGCACGTGCCGCGTCAGCGCCCACTGTCCTTGAAGATTTCGACTCGTGGATCCATGCAGACACCGGCCTCGCGAAGCCAACGATGTCCGAAGTCAGTAACGCGTCGTACTGCAGATGGTAAGTTGCGTGGTCGCCTACCACGTTGACGATAGGTGTGCTGGCGCGTCGCGCATTATGGAGATTGGCGAGGCCGTTGGCGAGGCCCGGTCCCAAATGAAGTAGCGTCGCGGCCGGCCTTTCGGCAATGCGGCCGTAACCGTCCGCGGCACCTGTCGCAACGCCTTCAAACAGACACAGGACACCGCGCATTCTGGGCACCGAATCGAGGGCGGCTACGAAATGCATCTCCGACGTGCCAGGATTGCCGAAACAGACGTCGACGTCGCAGTTGACGAGGGTCTGAATTAGCGATTGTGCGCCGTTAAGCTTTTGTTCGCTCATGATCGTTAATGCATGAAGGAGGGGTCAATTTTGGCGAGCTTGCGCAGCAAGCCGTCCCATGGATCAGTGGTGCCTTCGCCTTGGCCGAGTCGGGCGAGCTCAAACTTGAAGGAGTCGAGCATTTCTTGAGACAAATGCACGAGACTTCCATATGTGGCGCCGCCGGCCATCATCTGGATGTGACAGGCTTTACGAATGTTGTAGTGGCGCATAAATGCTGCGCGCGCGATCGGGCCAAGTGTCAACAAGCCGTGGTTCCTCAGAAGTACCGCGTTGTTCGTCGGGCCCAGACTGCGCTGCAACGACGGAATTTTCTCCGCGTACGTCTCTGCGCCTTCGTAATCGTGATAACCCAATCCGTCTGCAATCGCAAACGCAGCGGATTGCGAGATTGGCAGAAGGCCGGCCGAATTGCAGGCAACCGCTGCAATGATGTCGTCGTGCGTGTGAATGACGAAGTTTGCATCTTTGCGCGCTTCATGTACCGCACGCATCGGGTGCCAAGTGCTTTTCACGATCCCGAACGGGGTATCGCTGATGACGTCACCCTCGAGATTGATCTTGACGAGACTGGATGCCGTGACTTCTTCATAGAGCGGACCGGCCGGGCCAAAGAGGTAGTGGTCGCCGACTCTGGCCGAGACCAGCTGCATCGAGAGGTCGTCCCATCCCATCAAGGGAACGAGACGATAGAGGGCGGCCGTCTGGACTCTAATGTCCCACTCCTCCTCGGATACTTTTCCTTCTAGGGAGGGGTACGAAACATCGCCAATCTTTAACATGGGAACACTCCTGGAGCTAACTGGGGCACCGCGACTTGTGCAGACGCAATGTCAAATGAGGTTTGCGGATTAAAACTCGATGATAGAAGGGCCGGAACCGTCCCAGCTCTGTGCGGCCGCTTTCATCTGGGCAAAGCCCGAGGTAACCAGCGGGACTGCGCTGATCAGCTCCAGCACCGTCCCTCCATGGAGTTCCGAGTCGAAGAATATCGTCTCTACGCCGATAGCGGAGAGCATCCTGTGGAACGGCTTAAAGCCGTTTGCAGTGAGCGCTTGCGTGTCACGCAAGATGTCATCGGAGAGAATGCCGAGGTGCTGTGCACCATACCCATAAGCTTCAATAAAGTCTTGAAACGCTGAGGGAGCGGTGTTTTTTTGCTGGACCAGTTCAATCTGCAAGTCGCCCGAATATGCGAATGCGGCGCTGATCTCGCAATCGGTGTGTTGCCCCTTGTACGACTGCTCGACGTAGGCGGGACGTCGCGTGAGAAAAAAGGGACCAACCCCCATCGCATTCCAATGCGCAATCGCCTCGTCGATATCTCGGACTACATAGCCAATCTGAAATACGGGTCCGACCTTTGTGAACATGGTTCAGTCTCCTCGCGCACTCGCCACGATAGTGAGTTGAAATAAAGCCGATGTAAGTCCGGTTTATAGCAGCACCTTGGACGAGACGCAAGGTCTGCTCACGCTCGCCTTCGCCTGCACGTTCTTAGCGAATCCTCGTGTTGACAGCCGGTATGGAAGCTAAAACTCCTACTTCGACTGGTGTAAGCGGACCGTAACGCACTTATGCGATGGCGCTTTGAAAATTGACTAATATCGGAAAATGCAGGACACTCCGGCGGTGTGGTGGTAGGCGAGCCCAAGCACGGAAGTGCAAGGACGGAATCGATCAAGGCGCGCGCGCGAGAAGAGCGGCGCGACGCAAGAAAGTGGGGCCCAGGGATGGAAGAGCAGCAATACGACTACGTCATCGTCGGCGCTGGATCCGCCGGTTGTGTACTTGCGAATCGGCTGAGCGAGGAGGCAACCAAGCAAGTGCTGCTGTTGGAAGCGGGAGGATGGGACAAGCATCCCCTTATCGGCATCCCGGTCGGCATCAGCCATATGACGCAGAAAGGAATGTTCCGTTGGAATGACTTTTCAGAGCCTGACCCGGGACTAAATGGTCGCAAGAACTACATTCCGCATGGCAAAGTCATTGGTGGCGGAAGTTCCATCAATTACATGGCGCATACCCGCTGTCACCCCGCCGACTACGATGGATGGGCTCGTGGCGGCGCCACTGGCTGGAGCTTCGAAGAGGTTCTGCCGTACTTTAAGCTCTGCGAGGCGTGGGATGGCGAGAACGACGGTTGGCGCGGTGCCGACGGTCCGCTTGGGGCGACGTGGGGACGAGTAGACGATCGCGTCTATGACGCGTGGATGGCTGCATGCCGGCATCTTGGGTACTCGTTCAGCGAAGATCTCAATGGCAAAGAACCGGAGGGCCTAGGCGTCCTACAGTATTCGATCCGGAACGGGCGTCGTTCTTCTTCAGCGACTGCATTCCTTCGTCCGGCGCTGGGCAGACGAAATCTGACAGTTCGCACGAATGCACTCGCAACCAAGATCATTTTTGAAGGCACGAGGGCGGTTGGCGTCGAATACCTGCAAGGGCAAACCAGACGGGTTGTGAAGTCACGCCAGGTCGTCCTAAGCTCTGGTGCAATTAATACCCCCCAACTCTTAATGTTGTCCGGCGTTGGGCCAGCCGACCATCTGAGAGAGATGGGCATTCGCCCGATCGTCGATTTGGCTGTTGGCAAGAATCTCCAGGATCATCTTGCGTTCTCGGTAATGTGGAAACGCAAGGAACCGGGAGCCTTGCACAGCGCCCTTCGCATAGACAAAGCTGCGCTGAATCTGGCCAGGGCGGCATTACTTCGTAGCGGGCCTTCCGCCAACCTTCCCGCGGCATTGATTGCGTTCGTCAGGTCCGCGCCGCAGCTGTCCCAGCCCGATCTCCATTTCTATTTACAGATTCCGCCTCCTACCGCTAATGTTTGGGTGCCCGGTGTCAAGGCTGCGTATCAAGACACCCTACACGCCCGCGTCCAGCTAATGCGGCCAGAGAGTCGTGGTGAGATAAGACTCCGATCTCGCGATCCGGCAGACCGGCCCAGCGTTCAATACAACTCGCTTTCGTCGCCAGAGGACCTCGCCGCAATGCGCAGCGGCTACCGCCAGGTTTGGAGCATCGGAAACTCACCCGCACTCTCAGATTATCGCGGCGCCCCGATTGCACCTGAAACCAAGCTGATGAGCGACCAAGTTATTGATGCCTACATCAGGGCCACGGCTAGCCAGCAGTACCATCCTGTCGGCACGTGCAAGATGGGCATAGACGCTCACGCCGTTGTGGGGCCTGACTTGTGCGTGCGTGGGGTCCAGGGACTCAAAATTGCCGACGCGTCGGTCATGCCAACGATCATCTCCGGCAACCCGAATGTTCCCATCATGATGATCGCGGCGAAGGCCGCTGACATCTGGAAAGCTCAGAGCAACGACTGAAGGCTTGATCGGATACTCGTTCCTCTTACCTGCCCGCCTTCCGATGTCGACGGGCAGCGCCATACTCTCTAACGCTATGAATAGCAACATCACGCCTGTGCCCCAAGCAGACCTGGACGACCGTCTATCGTCGAAGATTCCAGTTTTCTGGTGCAACCCCTCGCGATCTCGGGATGGGATGCCCGGTAAGAGGTGGGGAAGTCGAACCATTGGCGCACCTGACGTCGAGGCAGCCGCGGGCCGTTTCAAGCGGTTTGCTCCCGTGCTGCGGCAATTGTTCGCTGAGCTCGAGAGCAGCAACGGTACAATCCGATCGCCTTTGCTTTCTACGCCGGCACTCGAACACGTCCTAAACATCCCCGCAGACCACGGGCGGTTGTTGGTGAAGGCCGATCATAAACTTCCGGTCGCTGGCTCCATTAAGGCGCGAGGGGGTATTCATGAAGTGCTCGAGTTTGCCGAAGGCCTTGCCATCAGGTTGGGTTTGATCCCGTCCGACGACTTGCAAGGGATGCTAAGTCAAGACGCCCGGGAAGCCTTTGGTCAGTATCAGGTTGCGGTGGGCTCGACGGGTAATCTCGGCCTGAGCATTGGCGTCATCGCTTCCGCATTCGGATTCCAGGCATCGGTACACATGTCTGCTGACGCAAAGCAATGGAAGAAGAAGCGGCTACGGAACAGGCACGTCAATGTTGTAGAGCACACGGGCGATTACGCCGCGGCAGTGGCGGCGGGTAGAGCCGGCGCTGAGAAGGATCCCCGTTGCCACTTCGTCGACGATGAAAGCTCGCTATCGCTTTTTCTCGGCTATGCTGCAGCGGGCGAGGAACTGCAGCAGCAATTGGCAGAAAAGGACATTCTGGTCGATGACTCCCATCCACTCTTTGTCTATATTCCTTGCGGTGTCGGCGGGGCGCCCAGCGGTATTGCCTTTGGTTTGGCGCTTCTTTTTGGCCCGAACGTTCACTGTTTTTTTGCCGAGCCGGTGGCTTCGCCGTGCTTTCTGGTTGCAGCCCAAAGCACCAGTGGCAGCCATCCAAGCGTCTATGACGTCGGTCTTGATAATCGTACTGAGGCAGACGGGCTCGCAGTACCGCGCGCCTCTGAGTGCGCGGTTGACGTGATGCGGACAACGCTCAGCGGAATCTTCACGGTTGAGGACGACGATCTGTTCGCCCACGTTTACCGAGCAATGGTTAGTCAGGGCATTCGCATTGAGCCGTCCGCCGCGGCTGGATTCGATGGTCCGAACCAATTGTGCACCTCAAGTGAAGGCCGGGGTTATCTACAGCGCCACGGTTTGGAGGCACACATGCACAACGCCACGCACGTCATTTGGACGACGGGCGGTCTCTTCGTTCCGCAGGCGGAATACGGTGCCTTCTTTGACCGTGGATCAAAGATCATGCGAGCCTCAATCTCCGAGAGTGAACAATGATATCGCTGTCGGGGTACTAAGTGAGTCACTCTACTGTCACTCTTTGGGACAAGCCGCGCTGGATGTTGTCGGTCCTTCTTGCTGGCCTTGTCATGATTGGTCCGTTTTCCATCGATACATATCTACCCGCATTCTCCGGGATCCAAGCCTCGCTTAAGGCAACGCCGGCCGCAATGCAGCAGACGCTCTCAGCTTTCCTGCTGGGATTCGGTGTCATGAGTCTGTTCCATGGTGCCCTGGCGGACAGCTTCGGCCGTCGCCCTGTGGTCCTGTGGGGCTTGGGTGTCTTCGCATTTTCTTCCTTCGGCTGCGCACTATCTCCTTCGGTGGGCTGGCTGATTGCATTCCGAGCGCTCCAGGGAAGCTCGGCCGCTTGTGGCATGGTGATCAGCCGGGCCATTGTGAGCGACATGTTCGCAGCGGGAGAAGCCCAGAAAGTGATGACGCAAGTCACAATATTCTTCGGGCTCGCGCCCGCCATTGCACCAATCGTTGGCGGTGAGTTGTATCTGCATTTTGGATGGGAAGCTGTCTTCTGGTTCCTCGGAACCGTCGGCGCGGTCTTGTGGATCATCGATTGGCGTTGGCTGCCCGAGACCCTGCATCGAAATGCGCGGCAATCCTTCCATCCGGGCAACCTTGCAGCCGGGTACGCCCGTTTGCTCGCCAATCCAAGATTCATGGCCTTATCACTGGCCAGCGGTATCCCTTTCAATGGACTGTTTCTATATGTTCTGTGCGCCCCTGCATTCCTAGGCGAAATTCTACATCTCCCCCCCGACCGATATTACATATTCTTCTGCATAACCATATCGGGAATGATGCTGGGATCTTTTCTTTCCGGGCGCCTCGCCGGCAAACTCGACCGCGTCACGCAAGTGAGGAGGGGGTTCTATCTAATGCTGATCGCGGGAGTCTGGAACGTGACATATAACGTGTTCTGGCATCCCACCTCAGTTCTCGCAATTCTCCCCGTCGGGCTTTTCGCCTTTGGGTGGGCAATCAGTGTCGCTATTGTTACCTTAATGGTCTTAGACCTCGCGCCCCAACGAAGGGGTGTGGCATCGTCGTTGCATACGGCGGTGGGCAGTATCGCGAACGCGCTTGTTGCTGGCGTCGTCGCGCCTTTCGTCATGCATTCGGCCGTAGCGCTGTCTGTGACATCCCTCGCTATGGCGCTCAGCGGTATGATGGCTTGGACATTGGTTAATCGTCGCGCTTAGGAAAATTAGAGCCGCGCGCTCGCCAGCCCGCCTCCAAGAACCACGCGAAATGCCGAGTTGAAGGCGCTGCCTTCGCATTCCAGCCACGCCCTCAGAGTCCCCGCTGCTGCGGGGTCGCCCCCACCCCATATGGCGTAGTAAAGCGTTGCGGGCGGTGTCGCTGACAAAGGGAGAGCGACAAGCCTTCCTTCATTTAAGTCCCTGAAAACCTCGGTGGCGTTGGCTAGCGCAATGCCTCGCCCATCCCGCGCAGCTTCAACCGCATTGGCACATGTGCGATCAAGGCCAGGTCGCTCAACATCCTGGACGGAATAACCCATTGATCTTGCGAAGGCGGCCCATCCGCGCGTTGAGGAGGCGGGCCCGTCTTCTGCAGCTTCAATGAGTGCATACGTAAAATGGTCGCGAACTCGCTTAACCTGTGGACGGAGTTTGATAAACACGGGTGTCGCAACGGCAACGACATAGTCGACCAGGAATGGCACATCCGACGTCGTGACCGGCAAGTTGGTTATATGAAGCACCAGGCCATGTTCGTGCGTTGTGGGCGGCCTTTGCGAGAGGCTCAATGTAGCGCCAGGAAAATGCCTACAAAAGTCACCGATTCTGGGCAGCAGCCAGAGAGATGCCAGGTTCACCGGGCAGATGACGAAAATCCTCTCCCTGACGGGCGCGTGATCGCCGGACAAAATGGAAGACAAGCCTTCCAAGTGCGGCCTGGCCGCTTCCAAGAGTCGCACCGGCGCTCGAGTGGGCGCTTTGCTATCTAACAGCCGATGCGGCGGCCTGGGATCAGGAACTCGCTGTCTCAGTGCCGCCAGGTGCCGGCGTACAGCCCGCACAGTCAAACCAAGATGAGCGGCCGCAGCCTCTACGGAACCGTATCGGTCAACTGCGTCGAGAGTTCGCAGCCAGCTATATTCCGGTACCGTTAGAAGTGGGCTGGCCACGATGGAGGGCAATAATTACAGTACGGACAGGGGTGACCTCGCAACCCGCGAAGGCACCCCCCTCAGACAGAAGCCGACGGGTTACCCCATGGCCCCAAAGATCGATTTGGTCTCGAGAAATTCGTCAATTCCCGCAGCGCCCCATTCGCGCCCATTGCCAGACTGCTTGTACCCACCAAAGGGCGCAGTAGGATCAAAGCCCGCACCGTTCAGGTGTACCATGCCCGTACGCATACGACGCGCAACCCGCTCGGCGCTCCGGATGTCTCCTCCGAATACATAGCCTGAGAGGCCGTAAATCGAGTCATTGGCCATGTTCACCGCCTCGTCCTCGCTCCTGTACGGCAGCATGACGAGAACCGGTCCAAAGATCTCTTCCTGAGCGATACGGGACCTGTTATCTGCTGTAGCGAAGATGGTCGGACCGACGAAGTACCCGCGGTCTTGTCCCAGCACTGGCGCCAGGCCACCCGCAACCAAGCTCGCTCCCTCGTCTAGGCCTGCCTGGATCATTTCCCGCACCTTGGAGTATTGGCGTTGATTCGCCATCGGACCCACCGTAGTCTCTTCGCTCAGCGGGTCACCAACGACCAGCTGAGAGCATGCCGACTTTGCGATCTCAAGCGCCTCTTCGAACCGATGTGCAGGTACGAGCATACGTGACGGCGCGGTACAGGTCTGCCCGGAGTTGCTCATCATGTGGTGCACGCCGTGCGTCACGGCGGCGCGAAGATCAGCATCGTCGAGAATGATGTTTGCAGATTTTCCGCCGAGTTCAAGCGAAACGCGCTTAATAGAATCCGCCGCGGCCTTGGTCACTTGGGCACCCGCTGTGGTTGAGCCAGTAAGCGAGACCATATCAACCAACGGGTGAGCGGCGAGAGTGGTCCCAAGGCGGCTACCTTCGCCCTGAATCATGTTGAACACGCCTTGTGGCACACCAGCTTCCTCCAGGATCTCCGCAAAGATTGCTGCCGAGAGCGGAGCGTTCTGGCTAGGCTTTAGAACGACCGTACAGCCAGCGGCCAGGGCAGGGGCCACCTTACAAGCGACTTGGTTCATCGGCCAGTTCCACGGCGTGATGAGCGCACACACCCCGATTGGTTCCTTGACGACCTTCGACGACGTAAGTTGCGTCTCAAACGCGTGCTGGCGAGTCAGCGCCGCTGCAGTCCTAAAATGGATCAGACCGACGGGCGCTTGCGCAACCATTGATAGCTTCTGTAGTGGGGCACCCATCTCAACTGTGATGGCTTGCGCCACATCCTGGAGTCGTCGCTCATAGACCTCAGCGATTCGATCCAGCAACGACGCACGAAACTCGAGGCTGGTTCGTGAGTACTCCTGGAACGCCGCCCGTGCGGCAGCCACCGCCATGTCAATTTCGGCCTCGCCGCCACATGTCAGCGTGCCGTAAATCTGCTCAGTAGCGGGATTGGTTAGATCGATGCGCTTGCCATCGACCCGCACCCACTTTCCATTGATATACGCCTGGTCAAGACGATTGATGCCGTGTGCTTCCATAAAGTCTCCTCCTCGATTGTTCGGATAGCGAAGATCGGAATTGCACCTCATTGCGGGACGCCGCACCCCTCTTGAGTGTTGCGCGACTCGGCGTCGCAACAAGCTGCTTCAGGACATTTGCCGCTAGAGGCGTGTCATTGCTGAACGACGCCCCGCCGCGAAAACAGCAGCCACTCACTCTCAGACCGAGGAAGAGCTACCGTCACCGACTCTCCGCTTTGTTTGGGTGCGGATGAAAACGAAAGACCGCGGTCATGGCTAAGCATTTGGAGACCGTCAAGTCCACCGACCAATACGGCCTTGCCTTGCTCGCTGATCGTAGTTACAGAGTTCTTTGTGCCGAGAGGAATCGTCACCCATGTACGTCCGCCATCCGCACTTCTCATGAGCGTGCCACGTTGCCCGCCAACCAGAATTGCGCCATCCTCAAGCACCGCGCCGGTCCATAGGGATCCCTTGTAGCCCGTTTCGATTGCGTCCCAGTTATGGCCGTGATCTGTAGAGCGGAAGACTTGCCCCTTCTCAGCTGTGGCATAGATGCTTCCCTTCCTGTCGGAGAAGATGCCGAGAAGATTCGCATCAGACTTCTTGCCCGCTTTCGTCAAGATCTGCCTCTCCTGCCACGTCTTTCCGCCGTCATCAGTCGTGAGTACGAGGGACCAGAGGCCGACTGCCACTCCATGTTGCTCGTCAGTGAAATCAACAGCGAACAGTGGTCTGTCTTCGGAGGTGTCCAGTCTCTGGACCTTCCAGGTCTCGCCGCCGTCATTCGTGTTCAGGATCGCCCCCCAATGTCCCACCGCCCAGCCGAGATTGCTAGTCGGAAAGGATGTCGATGTCAGGGTTGAACTGACGGGAACCGATTTGGCCTGTCGGTAAGAGCGTCCGGCGTCGTCGGACAACAGCACAACGCCGTTTGCACCGACGGTAACTACCCGCTTTCCAGCCCAAGCGGCGGACAGAACCGGCGATTGCGTTGCAATTGGAGACTGAACTGCCGGTACAGGTTTCAATGATTCCGCGTCAGCGGCACTGCAAATCAATGGAGAACACGCTACAGCCGCGACCACCACACTCCACAGGCCGCGTTCAAAAATAGGCAAAGTCATAGCTTAGGTACTCATTAGTGTGCAAGCAGTCCAGGTGCCTTTGCAGGGCGGCGGCGGGGGAAAAGCCGTTCCAGCCAAACTGCGAAAGCAGGCAGGACCGTCATCGCCATGATCATGTTCACGATGAACATAAATGCAAGTAGCTTTCCCATGTCGGCCTGGAACTTAAGCGATGAGAAGGACCAAGTCGCGACGCCAATAGCGAGGGTAATCGCCGTGAAAATCGTGGCGGTACCAATCTCCAGGATCGACTGTTCAAGAGCCTTCACGATCCCAACGCCATTAGCGAGGTGAAGCTGAAGACGGTTGTAGATGTAGAACGCGTAGTCCACGCCGATCCCCACCGCCAACACCATGACTGGCAAGGTCGCAACCGTCAGGCCGATTTGCAACTCTTTCATGAACCAGTAGCCGACAAACGTACCAATGGTCAGAGGCAGGCAGCAGGCGAGCACGGCCCGCACGTCACGGTATGTCAGGAAGACGAGCAGAACAATCGTCGCATATACATAGAGCATCATCGGCAGTTCGCTATGCTCGATTTCCTCGTTGACAGCAGCGAGCACGCCCGCATTACCAGATGCCAAGCGAATTTGAACCCCATTGAGCTTGTGGTTTTCCCGGAAGCGCTTTACAGCAGCAATGACCCCGTTAATCGTCGTGGCCTTGTGATCCGCCAAGTAGATGTGGACGGCGGTCATGCTGCAATCCTTGCGCATGATGCCGGAGAGCCTTCCGATTTCCACGGCCATTGCGGCATAGTTGGCAGGGTCGGTCGGAATCACCGACATTTTCGGGTTGCCTTCGTTATACCCCTCGTTATATTGCTTCAGAAGAGAGGAAAAGGACACAACGGACTGGACGCCGGCGACAGGTTGTATCGCCCAAACAAAACGATCCTGATACGCCCCCAGTTGAACGTTGTCGCAGGATTGTGGAGGGGCCTCGAACACGACGGTTAGCCAGTCCAGGCCGACGTCATAGCTCTTCGCGATGGATACAGCATCCCTGTTGAAGCGCGCGTCGGAGCGCAGCTCGGGGGCGCCGGCCTGGAGCGTTCCCACCACGCGATCCCGGCTCTGCCATGCCGCCGTCGCCAATACACCTAGCGCTGCAATGAGGATCAATGCCGCGTTCCGTGGAATTGCAACCTTAGCGAGTACGCGCAGGTATTTGGCCCGTTTCGCTGCATGCAGTTCTGCGGCATCGGCGAACTTGCGGTCGATGTTCAGCAATGAAGCCGCCAGGGGAAGCATCACAAGATTCGTGACAATCTTGTATGCAACCCCGAGAGACGCGGTGATCGCCAACTCCCTAACCATGGGAATCGGCACGAGAACCAGCGTGATGAACGACACGAAGGCGGTAACCAATGCCAACGTGCCGGGGATGAGCAGGCCGCTAAAGCTGGATCGTGCGGCCTCCTCGGCGTTCTTTCCGTGGGAGATCTCTCGGACGATGAAGTTGATTTGCTGCACCCCATGCGATACGCCAATGGCGAATACCAGAAAAGGTACCAAGACGCCGAGTGGATCGACACCGTATCCCAGGAGGTGCAACGTGCCGAACTGCCACACCAGCGACATCAGCGAGCAGGCCAGCGGAAGCAAGGTAAGGCGCACCGAACGACAGTACCAATACACCGCAAGAGCCGTAAGCAGCAAGGCAATCACGCAGAAATGCAAAACAGACGAAGCACCGTCGGCAATGTCGCCTATCTGCTTCGCGAAGCCAATGATCTGAATCTCGAAGTTGGGGTCTTCGAATTTGGCACGGAGGTTCTGCTCGAGCGTGTGGTTGAAGTCGACATAGTCGAGATGTTCCCCGGCGGCGTTCACGTCATTCAGATCGGCAGTAATCATCGCGCTGGTCTGATCCCGATCCACAAGGTTGCCAATAAAGCCGCCTTGCGCTGTGGAACGGGCGATGCTTGCGACCGTGTCGGCGTTAAGTTGATCCGGCGTCACGGTTCCGGCAATAAGCGGGTCTGCCCGAAATCCGTCCTCCGTGATCTCGTTCACGAAGGAGTTAGGCGTCCAAAGAGACTGGACACTACTGCGGGAGACATACGGCAGAAACGTTACCGCTTGCGTCACATCGTAAAGTCGTTTCAGACCTTCTGGCGTCCAGATCGACCCCTTTCTTGCCTTTACAACAACAATGAGGCGGTTCGCTCCGAGGAGGTCGTCGCGATACTCTTTGAACGTCTTTGAGTATTCATGCCCGATCGGAAGTTGCTTCTCGAAGCCGGCATCCATTTTCAGCTTGACTGCAAATGCCCCCATGACACAGGTAAACACCAGCAGCAGACCGAGGACAAGACGCCTGCGGCCGAAGAGCAGGTTTTCCAGCGAATTGAGAATGCGCAACAGCGCGCTAGGGCGAGCCGCTTCGGCTACAGGCGATGACTTCATGAGTACCTCAGAAATTGCGGGATGCGACAATTGCTACGAAATCTCGGTCCCGCAGCGGATTGACTAATGGGCTGGTCGGGCCCATGAAACGCGTGTAGTTCAGACCAATCTGCCAATTGGCAGGATTTTGGATAAAGTTGACGTACAAGTTCATCGCAGCTACGCCCTTCATAAACTGCGAATTTATGTTTGGTGTCTGGCCAAACAGACCGTAGCGTACGTAGACACCTGGATTGACCTGCCAGCCTGGGATAAGGGTGCCGTCGTAGACCCAGTTGAAGTCGATGTTAATACCCCCTGAGTACTTCGTTCCGGCGGAACTACCCGGACTATTGAGGGCGCCGGTACTGACAAGATCGTTGAACTGGTTGCCCCATAGCCACCCACCGGCCGCGATAGGCGAGCCACCGTAGTCTTTGTGAAGACCCGGGTAAGCGATCACCACCGTTTCGGTCGTAAGCGTTGCAGTTTGCGCGCCGATGAGCTTGAGGAAGGTTCCGGCATTGCTAGGTTGCAACGCATAGAGAGATGTCAGATGCCACTGGAATTTTTTCTCGTCGGTCCAGCAATTTCCCCCTTGGGCGACGCAACCGCTTGCAGGGTTGAGAGGCACTGCGTCGCGCGGACGATAGGAGAGCTCCGTGCCGATTGCCAGGTCTCCCAAGGGGAAATTCGCGCTAACACCGATCATGTGGCGATTCTCTGGGTACTTGAAGACTGTCGCACCATCCGCTGCCAGCGACGTCTGCGGGAACTTGTCGTGGTACGCGATCGTATAAAGCCCTAAGTTGAAGTCAGTGCCGGGAGGTTGGTATCTCAGAGCCACGCCGTATTGGCCGCCGTTCTTCGCATGCGTATTCCGAACACCGTAGGCGCCTTGCCCAGGGCCAACGATCGACGTCGACCAATAGCTTCCGACCGGAGGGAGGTAGTTCTGGTTCCAGTTGCTTTGGATATACACCTCGCCATTCAGGCCGTGCCCGAGGCCAGATGCGAAGCTCAGGATCGGTGCGGGAAGAATGAACTCCTTTACTTGGGCACCCGGCTGCGAGGCCCGGTTGACGTCAATTGCGTTTGTTGCGTTGATGCCCCCGATTTCGTACAGACTCTCGCCCCAGCTCACCACCTGGTTGCCCAGCCGGACGCGTGCAGTTTGGTCTCCCAACGTGAACTGCTTGCTGACCCACAGGTCCAGCAGCCGGGCTTTGAACCGGATGTTGCTGCGCCCATCGGAGGCGAGGCCGCCGCTAATGTCGGGGGTAGTGAACGCGAAGGCGTCCTGACCACTAGCGGCACCAGTCGTATGCGTGCCGGAATAGTCGTACACCCAGGTTCCCCGAGCCATGAAGGCCAGTCCTTCGGAGGGCATCTTCATAAGCAGCTCATGGCTGCCCTTGAGATAGCTCGTGAAGGCGTCGCCCTTGTCATAGTTGATGTTCCCCTGATCGCTGACGCCGCTGATTTGCCCCAGACGGCCGCCACCGGTTCGTGCGCCGGTGGCCGCGTCATATGTTGGAGAGACAAGATTTTCGCTTTGGGAAGCGGTGCGCACCCCCAGGCCAGCGGAAACTGTGGAGTCGAAACTGCCTTGGATGTTGTCGGTGGAGAATGTAAAGGCCTCGGCGTTACTGCATGCGAGGACAAACAGTGCGCAAGCCGCTGCATGAAGCTCTGTACGAAGAGCGGCGCAAGCAGGGTCGCGAGAGCCAGATCGGTTGGCCATTATTCGTTATCCTCGTCTTAGCGTTCGCTGAGTGCGCGAAGGTTCTCGGCGTTGTAGAAACTCGGCTTGTAGTGCGTGTCACCCCCCCCGTCCACGACCCACTTCGCATCCTTACCAGCAGCGATCATTGCGCCGTCCACGACGTATCGGCCATCGACCAAGTTATGTTGAACGAATGCGAGCGAGTCACAGGCGCCGGTTTCGTACACGGGGACGACATGGCCCTCGCGAACCTTTGCGATATTGCCTTGAGCGTCGTAATCCACGGCGCCAACCAGAGTCCAGCTGTCTTCGTCGATATAGAAGGTGCGCTTAGGAGCCGTATGGCGCATGCCCTGTTTGACTGTTGCCTCTACCACCCACACGCGATGCATCTCGTAACGGCGGTGGCTTGGATTCACAAAATCGGCCTTGTAGACGTCATCGAACTTCGCGCTGAAGTCATACATACCCAGGCCGTTGTAAGGAATGATCATTTCCTTTTTGCCGACCAGCTTCCAGTCGAATCGATCCATCAGACCAGAAAACACGTAGGACTCATCGATGTTGTATTGGTTGTCAAAGCCAATCTGGGGCGCATCATACGAGTACGTCGGCATTCTTCGGACGCGGCGTTGTCCCGGGAAGTAGTAATACACTTCGGCTTGGGCTTCGCCGTAGGCGACGAACACCATGCCCTGTCCAGCGAGCGCTGCAGGCGCTTTGTAGCTGAAGTAATTCATCCCTTCCACCTGGTTCGCCTTGGCGAATGTAGTGCCGGATTTTTCAGCCCACGGAAAGTAAAACCACGTATCCGACTGCGGTCGGATCCATTCGCTGCTGCCCTTGCGAGGGGACGTCACCGTGATGATGTTGGGCAGCTCGATGCCGACACCTCTGTAGTGCGTTTTAGCGTTCCACATAACTTCCAGGCCTGACTTCGGCTGCGGGAAGGGGACGCCGGGCAGGTATGCGTCTGCCAGTGCTGAGCCATTCAGCTTTGCGAAACCGATGTTCTTCTTCGAATTTTCGGCAACGAAGTCTGGTACTCCGCACGTCCGCCGGGTAGGATAGACCGGCATGGTGTAGCCCTTGGTCTGCTTTATGAGCGCGATTTGTCCGGCGTTCAGTTTGTCGGCGTATTTCTCCAGGTTACTGGCGTCAATCGTGTATTCGGGCTTGTCGCCTTTGTACTTGAAGAAGTCCGCGCGACGCTTACCGTATGACCAACCCGGGCCCTGTGGTTCAGGAGGAGTCCAAGCAGGAATACCGGTTGACGTGCCCGCCTTCTCTGCTCCAGAGGGAGTGAGACTGGCATCGAGTCCCTGAGCGAGCGTGCTGAAGCTGGCCGATGCAATCAGAGCGGTAACCGCAAGAGACAGAGAAAACTGATGGATCTTCGTTGCAGGGCGGCGATGTTGAGGGGCGTACATCTTTACTCTCCTTAGCAATACAAAGCGGGGCCGGCTGCCGTCCATCGAGAAGTCGGTAGCCGCGTGTGACGCAATCGGCGGTTTGCGCGCCGAGTGAACTGGATTTAAATCTACTTTTTTTGTCGGTTGCGCTAGTTAAGCACGACTCGTGCCAGCCAGATCAGCACATTGATGGGCGAAAACTGGATTTAAGACAGATTCTGGTGCAGCGAAAGTCTGACTTAAATCGGTATTTACGCTGATGTTCTTCTCTCGCGCCGTTTCGGTGAATTCCTCACCAAATCGGGGAAAGCGTACGCCTGCTGGCCAGTTGTCCATCCGGGCGAGGGGGAAGTGAAGGGCGCGTCGCCGGACAAAGGATCTCGGACATCCTTTGCCGCTCGCAGGGTTGTCGATGAGCCGAAGGAGCCCAGCCGCGAGGTCGGAGTCGACACAGCACACCCCGGATCGATAGGCTCTTGCGGCCATGGCGTTCTGGTAGCCATCGCAGTCGTCGGTCATCGAGTTGGCGGGTCTGGCGCGAGCTGCAGTGCCATCTTCAGCGCTTGGCTCGCCTGCTCGGTCTGCAGGCTGTCATGTACGTGGGCGGTACGTAATGTCGGGCCACCCAAACTCGTTCGGCCGCACTGGCACGACCATCTGCGGCCCATCCTTGAGCAGGTTCGGGTGGCGCCGGAAGCGGGGATGGCTGTGTGTGGTCTTGTGATAAGCCCGGAGCGGCGTCACCAGCCGCCTGGCCACACGCAGGATATCAAACAGCCCGTCACGGCACGAAAAAAGGCCCCGTAGGGGCCTTGTGTTTGCGCGGAGACAGAATCAGAGCGCCGCGTCCTTCAGCTTCTTCAGCGGGCGCACCTTCACCTTCACCGACGCCGGCTTTGCGGCGAACCACTGGTCCTGGCCAGTGAAGGGATTCTTGCCGAAGCGCTTCTTGGTCGCCGGCACCTGGATGGCCGAGACCTTGAACAGGCCCGGGAACGTGAATTCGCCTGCGCCCTTCTTGTGGATGGCGCTGGCGATGGTGCTCTCAAGGTGGGCGAGGACGGTCTGTACCGTCTTTTTGTCCAGTTCCGTCTGAGTCACCAGGTGCGCGAGCAGACTAGACTTGTTGAACGTGTCCTTCAGCGGCTTTGCCACGGGTGCGGCGGCCGCCTTCTTCGCTGCGGGCGCAGCCTTCTTCGCCGGCGCTGCCGGTTTCTTTGCCGCAGTCTTCGGGGCGGCCGTCTTCTTCGTTGCCATGGAGCTCCTGTTTCGAGAATGCCGGCACGGTGCCGGATCGGCAGAGCTTAGCGAAGAAGACACGCATTTTGCAACGGGGAAATCGCTAGTCTGGCGCTTTCCCCACAGCCTCATAGCGCTTTCGCTTGCGTTGGCCCTTTGCCGCGATGGTGTTCAGGATCGCGCAGGACGGGCACCAGTGGCCCGCCTTCACACCGGAGGGCGTCGCGTCCCAAACGTGGCCACGGTGGCACTGCCACGTTAGTTTGGCCTTCCCGTGGACATAGACGTCGGACAGACAGATACCACCGCGGTCCCGTGCCGACGCGCGCATCGCCTCTATGCCCAGCTTTTGTCCCTCGTTGCGGCAACGGCGGCACCAGCCACCCTGGAGGATGTTGTTACCTAGCGCATCCCATTCGTGCCCAACCGCGCATCGGAAACGGTATGAGGCGTTGGTTCCATGGTAAGCGGTACTCAGACATTGGCCTGCGTGTGCTTTGGCCGCTTCGTGAATGCGCGCCAGGCCGTCGGCATCGGTCCGTTGTGCGCCTAGTCGGGCGTCGGTGCACACCCGGCACCAGTTCCCTTGCTTGAGAACTTTGTAGCCCATCGCTTCCCAACGGTGGCCAGCCGCGCATTCGAATGGGTAATGGTCGCGGCCGGTCTTCCAGGCGGCCGCGAGACACTTTCCCCCGTGCTCGGCCGCCTTGTCGTGCAAGTCGTCCAAGCCGTACTTTGAGGCTTGTCGGTGTGGCGTTGGCTTCGTTGGCTTGCCGGCGCAACGGGGACACCAGTAGCCCGCCAGCACGCTTCGCCCTTCAGGATTCCATTCATGCCCACGTTGGCAGCGGATTCTATGGATCGCCGCGCCACCGAGAAATCCACCGTCGTTCAAACACTGGCCGCCGCGATCCGCCACGATCTTGTCGAACTTCGCTGCGATGCTGGCTCGGCTGCATTCGGGACAACCGGGCGCCTTGTATAGGACACCGTAGGCCCTGCGCTCAAAGCGATGCCCACTAGCGCATTCAAGGAGAATCGTGGCGCTAACGCCGTGCCATGCCGTCGCGTGGCAGACAAGGCCTTGTAGCCTGGCGGCGTCATGTAGACGGGCAAGGGCGGCGAGCGCGCGGGGCGACTGAGGACTGTCTTGTTTCACTGTGCTGCCTGGTGCTAAGCGAAAGAGCGGTTAATTCCCGTCGATCGTGGCTGCAATGCGCACAACCGTCCGACTGCTGGCCAGGCCAAGCCGCTCTGTGACTGCGTCAGGCGCAACGCCACGGATCAGCAGGCGCCGGCAGAACGTATTCCGCAAGGTCCTCGGGCTCATGTTTTCGACGTCCTGGCCGATGGCGGCGAGGGCCTCACGCACAATCTTGCCAAGGCTCATGTCCGTGATGGGTGTGCCAGTGCGCTTGAGCGTGAACAGCAGGTCGCTATCTACGGGCAAGTCCTGTCGTACAGCATGCCAAGCGGCCAAAGGGGCGATGGCAAAGGGCTCAAGGTGCACGGTGCGGGAGATCTTGGGCGGACGTGCTGGCACGTGCAAATAGGGCGGCGTTGCATTCGGGTGTAGGTCCGGAACGCGCGCGGCACGTCCCTCGCTGGCCGTGACGCCGGTGCCCAGAAAGAGCGCAACAATCGCGCGTCTCTGCAGCATTTCGGGCGAATCCCCACTATGCGGCCTTACGAAGTTCTGCAGGCGCTGGTCGACTTCCTCGGGAAGGAAATGGACTTCGGGATCGTCTACCGGCCAGCGGCCCGCTAGGACTAGCTCCGAAGCTGGATTTGTTTTTCGTACGCCGGCCTCGACCAGGTGCCTGCACAGCCGGTCGAGCAACTTCAGGTAGCGCATGCGAGTAGCCGCCGTGTACGTGGCCGCCTCTGGGGTGAGCCAAAATGCGTCGATCTGGTCTGCACCGAAGCTGGCCAGCGTTGCACCGTGCCCGGCCAGGTGTCGGTGGAACCGATCGAACATTGCGCGGTGCTGGACGATCGATTGCTGCGAGAAAGGCCGCCGGTCTGCGCCGGCCGCTTCGCGGATCTGCCAGTCAGCGTAGGCCTTGGCAGGGTCGGAGAGCCAAAGTTTACCCATAGAAATTTATATACTGAACGTCGCTTTCACCATACAACTATCGGCGCTTTGCGCCGCCCATTGCTTGCAGATACGGGGGTACCCTCCCGCCTGAGCGTGCCCGGTGCAGGCGAGCATAGCGCGGATAGCTGGCATCCATTGAATCCTCCACCACCGCTACCCGGCATTGCTCAAACGGTGCGCACTCTAGTAGGTGCGAATCAGCGCAGTAGCGAAGGATTTCGAGCAGCAGTGCGTGACGACGTGGCTCGGGAAAATGCAGCCGACGGTTTCGCGTCCAAGTCCGGTAGCCGGCATGTGTAAGGGCAAGCAATTGGTCGGCGGTACCGTCCACATTTTCAGCTAGTCGCCGTGCTTCTAGAAGCAGCGCGCGCTGATTGTCAGCATCGCTCATAACGGCTCCCGCAGATCCGCGACGCTCACCCATCGCGTGCTCAGTCTCGGGCGGCCGCGCGTCTCGCACTCGACCTCCACTTCGGCTGTAGGTCCGGTTGGCCCCGCGAAGAGAGACATCACCCGCGCCTTACACGCAGGTAACTGCGGTGCGGCACGGTAGACCAGGCGCGTCGTGGCGCCCACCTCGATCCAACCATGTCGACGGAAAATCGGTGTGCCATTGGGGAGGGCACCAATTGGTTCGGCAAGGGCAGGGGCTTGGCGGTCAAGAAAATCGGCAAGCTGAGAACGCTGGTAGCCGATCCCTCCATGAACTTCATCGACGGGAAGCTCCGGCGTGCCAACCAAGCCAATCGCGGCGCGCATCACACGCCGGTAGTGCTGTCCGCCCGCCAGAAACACCCTACTGGCTCGGCTGGGCCAGGCCACTTGGACAACGCACTGGTGCAGCCCGCCAAGAATCTCGTCAGCCCGTGCAGAGGTCATTCGCTGGTCGTACGGATCCAGCGTGTCGTCGGGCGCGACGAACCCATGCTTGGCGGACAAGATCATCACGAGCGGCGCAGCGCTGCATTGAACGTGAGCACGGTAGGTCTGGTACATCACGCCTTGGTAGAGCTGCAGGGCAGGGGCGCGAACCGCCGCTTTTTTCCCGGAGCAGGCGAGGACCAAAAGCGGCGGAGCTGATGCGTCGAATTGAACGGTGGTGTTACGCGGAAAGAGATCGAACTGGATTGCGGGCATCGTTGCTGTATGGCGGAAATTGCTCTTCCAGCTTACGGCCGGCGGCCCGAAGTCAAGAGCACGCAAATTCTCCTTGTAGCCCTAACGTTCATAACATAACATTCGTAACATAACGAAACGTAACGAAACGTAACGAAGGGAATTGTTATGGTACGGGAAGCGTCTATCACCCAGGAACAGGTGAATGCTGCGGCGAACGCTCTGCGCGCCGCCGGCACCAAGCCCTCGGTCCGCGCCGTACGCAAAGAGTTGGGAGACATCGGATCTCCGGCAACCGTGCTGCGTATGCTGAATGAGTGGAAAGGGAACCAAGTGAAAGTCCCCGAAGCGCCGCTTGCACTTCCAGCGCCAATGCAGCGTGTCCTAGCCGACCATCTCGCACAGCTCGTTGCCGAAGGGAAAGTTGAGCTATCTGCAGAGTTGGCAGAGCAGCAGCAGCTCAATACGGATCTCGGCATGGAGAACGAGCGCCTCCTCGGCCAAGTCGAGGCTTTGCAGGTTGAATTGGCTGCCTGTCAGTCTGAGCGGGATTCGTTAGCGGGCCGTGCGGAGCAGCAGGGTGCTGACCTTCAGGTAGCCCGTGCCGAAGCGGAGCAGGAGCGTACTGCGGCCGCGAGTGTCAGGACGGACCTGGCCAAGGCACTGTTGCGGCTGGAAGCCCTTCCGCGGCTCGAAGATGACTTGAATGCAGCGCGCGCCGCGGTTGAGAAGGAACGCGCCGATCGAGTTACAGCGGAACAGGCTTCAGCGGTTGCGACCGCCCGGTTGGAGGGCGAGAAGAAGGCGCGAGAGCGCGTCGAGCTAGAGCTTCATGCAGTATCAACGCGTGAAGAGCAAGCCAACGCCCAGGTGAAGGAACTCACCGCCCAGTTGGTCGACGGTCGCCTGGTGCGCGCCCGGAATGAACGGGAGCCGCGCAAGCCCGTGGATTTGCGACGCGGGATCGGAGGCGATCGAAGGATGCCTACTGACCAGCAAAAACCTCCACATGGGAAGCCATCGCCGTCAGAGAAGGGGTAGTGGACCCCGGAGGAGGGCAGTGATGCAAAAGTTCTTCGTGGATACGCAGGCTGCTCGCCGCTTCATGCAAGAGGAATGCCGTTGGCCTGATCGGGACATCGATGCGCTGGCCAGCGTGATGCCATTAAAAAGCTGCGAGTGTGAGGAATATTTCGGCGCGTGGATCGTCTGGCAACCTTGCGCCGGCTGTGGCAAGAAGCTGCCCTGTGCACCGGACGCCGTGGCCGACTATGAATGCGATGCTTGTGGCTACGACACGTACCAAGACGTCTGACAGAAGTCGCCCCGAAATAGAGGGGTACAGCGCCGCCCGGGCGTTGCCGATAGCTTCAAAGTACAAACTGGCGCACGTGCGCCCCGTACCGGCCGGCAGCCGGACGAGAGAGAACAATGTCGTCGTGGTTCAATATTGAGGATGTGACCGAGAAAAACTTCTGGCTTGTGGGCGTCGGAGAATTCGCCCGAGCAAAGAAGGAAGAAGTTACCGGTTTTGAAGTCCGGCCGACCGAGACCGGCTTTCAGGTCGTACTGGCGACGGCTGAGCATAAGTTTCCGATCGGTGCGGAGTTTGGTGCCCAGGCCGGCGCCGATAGCAAGTGCATCGAGCTTCAGAAGAAATACCTTTAAGCTGATCGACAAGGGCCGCCCACAGGCGGCTTTTTCGTGTCCCGCTTAGGAAGGTGCGCGAGCACACTGCCAACGGCGAACTACAACAGGCCAGGGACTAAGGAAAACACCCCGCGTGGTACAGGACCGAACGGGGCAAGCCGATATTGAAACCATGAGACGACAGAGACTGCGGCGATGATGGAAGTTCTCGATGACGTGCTCGATGATCTACTCCGCCTGCTTTGCGCTTTCTGCGTGGCGCTTTTGGCGGCCAAAGTTCTCGGGACGCTGAATGTTGGTGGCGAACTCTTGCCGGGTGTTCTCGCGGGTCTCGCCGGTGGCCTGGCGCTCATTGTGTGGGTTGTGGTGGAGTCCAAGCTGAAACGCAGACGTGCAGCGAGCGTCGGGCGGAGCCAGTCGTAGCCCGTTGATGCGCTTAGACCAGCCGCCCGTGAGGCGGCTTTTTCGTCTCTGCCAGCCATGCCGATAACTGGGCCTTATCGGCATGGCGTTTAAGCGGTCAGATGTCCACGTCGGCCGCTTCAGGGATTCCAGCGACGTTCATGCGACTGCGATCCTTCTCCTGACCTGCCCCAGATATGGACTGAACTTGCCTGCGATTGCCGGCACTGACACCAGACAGATGGGGCAGCGTCTGAAGTGGCAACAGCAAAGCGTTAGACGCCGCCGGACCGCGGCGCTTAAGTATCTGCGCGCGAACGTAGCCTCCTGGCGCTGGCTCGAGCGCAATGCGCAGCGGCGCTGCTGATGCGTCGTTGGCAGCCGATGCAGACCGAACGGCGAAGACCAATGCGTCCGTTGCGGCAGCTAAGCCCTGCAAGCGCCGGATGCCTTCAGTTTCGCAGGTCCATTGTGCGTCGGCCGGCGACTCCGTTCTCACCCAATGAACATGTTTGGCCAAGCCTAGCCGCGCAAGCTCCGGTCCATTCGGAGAAAACGGACATCCCACCAGCCATATCCAGCGTTTGCGCTGTGCGGCTTCGGCTAGCGCCCCGCGGAGTATTGATAGTTCGCCAATGCCTGGGTGTTTAACAATCAGTTCGGCAACAGCGCCTTCCGCCTAGCCTCCTCCAGGAAGCTCCGCGTCCAACACCTGAACGCCACTGGCAACAACTCGTCCTGCCGGTCGGGCAAGCTGACTACCCCGCCAAAGAGACGGATGAATCGACGCTGGATCCAATTGGGAGCCACCGCCCATCGGCGCAGCAGGCACGTGGCTCTGTGCGTCGCCAATAACTGCCCGAGTTGCCGCTTGTCCCACGGGCAGAGGCTCAGCCAGCAGCGACATTTGTTGTCCGTTTTCTCGGTGACCGGTGAGGGTTGATGGCTTCATACCTGTATGTATATACAGTAGAACCGTTTTGTGCGGGGGCATGTTCTTTCTTGGCTTTATTGGTCGGGCGGTGGCGCTGGCCTCCGGACGTGCCTGAGCTGGGTGCAGGGTGGGGCGGTTGCCTGGCGGCGGGCAAAGTTAAAATGGCCGCGGCGCGCGGATTCAGCGGGGCCGCAACCAGCGCGCGCTCCAGATCCAGCCGGTTGATCAGCCGCTGGCGCTTGACGTTCAGGGGCACCTTGGCCGGGCGCGGCGGCTCGCCCAGGAGCGTGCGCGACGGGACCGCCTGATGCCGGCTGTCACGCAGCGCCTGCACCTGTGCGGCGATCGCCAGCACGTGCCCCAGCCGCTTGTTCTCGACGATCGCAGCCTGGTCGATTTCGCCGAGCCGGTCATAAGTGGTGTAGGGCAGGAGGCGCCCTCGGCCCACAGCTCGACGCGTCCATCCAGATACTCGGCCACCTCGATGTAGCGATGGATCAGGCGCCGATGCTCGGGCCGATCCTCGATCAGGTACATCACCTTGGCGTACTGCAGCGTCAGGCTCTGCGAGACCTTGCGCCATTCGCGCCAGCTTGGCCCAGCTCCGGAGCGGTTGGCAAGGGGAGGGGCTTCGCAGCGGACGCGCTGCGAGACGTCCTGCCTGGCCTGTCCACCACAACGCCAATACACGTGAGCTGGCAGAAAACGCGACACCTCCGGACGTAGGTTAAAGTGGTCGTCGAGGAACTGATCCGCCTTATGGAACTGGAAGCGTCGGTCTTCTGTACTTGATGGAAAGCACCCCGGGGCTAGACCCGACACGTCCATGGCGTCCTCACGCGGGGCGGGCGACCTGTCGGTACGCGGAACGAGGCCGCGAGCCCAAATTGCTTCACCGCACAATGAACCGCAGGAGAATCGCAGCAGGGGGGCGCGAACTTAGGCTAGGCCCGCCCCGGCGGTTCCGTAATATCCAAAATCTCGGGGATCCTCTCCAGATACTCTTTGCGAAACCGTGATCTTCCTTTCCTGAGGGTTTCCGTGCTATAGGTGAAGCCATGGGATGCCAGCAGTTCGACCGTCCATGCAAAGGCATCGTCCAGCGTTTTCACGGGACTTCCGTCCTTCCGCTTCGGCTTGTTGCGTGCCCGCAGGTGATAGACATTCTCCGCCAACAATCCTGCTAGACAGAACAGCAGGTCCTTCTTCGTGGGAACGACCTTGCGCCGCAGGCCGTAGCGCTCGACCAGTCCCCACAGCGCCTTGGGAATTTCCTCCAGCAGCGGGCTTGGCGGCGCGGTATCGTCCGCCGGGTGCGCGCCGGCTGTCTCGCCTCTGTCATTCTGGGCGCCACGAATTTTGGAGTACCTGACCAGTGCCTGACCCAGCAGGTGCTCGAGGTCGATGTCGGCGTCTTGATAGGGCACGATGATGACCAGGCTATTCGACAGCTTGCGCCCGTCCACCATCACTTCTCTGGATCGACTATTGACAATATGGCGCTGCAGGTGTCGTGTATCCTGGTTGCTGCCGGACATCATGAGCGACATGCCATGCAACTGCCGATGCGTAAGAAAGCGCTCCTGAATATCTATCGGAATCTGTCGGTCGTCGCCCTTGGTCTCGGAAAAATGACCATCCACCAGCCATTTGCATTTGTTGAGCAATCGGTAGATGGATAGAGCCTTGAGGCTGGTCTCTTTTGCCAGGTACGACAGATCCTCCCAATCGTAGCTAACGTCGATTTCCAGTTGGATTTCGTCCGCCAGGGGCTTCAGTTCCTCCATCAGATCGAGGTGGAATCTCAGCCCGGGGTCAACAGCGGCGCGTTCGGAAAACACTCGATAACGCGACAGCTCCGCGATCAAAGCGGCCTCGCGCGGCGGGCCGGGTCGATAGGCCAGACGCAGAATCAGATCCGTGAGGGCGACGATGTGCAGCGGGATACTGAGGGCGCTAGACAAGACCCCGAGCCCCTGATGGATCCAGGTAACGAGTTCCCGGCGCGAGACGTTCGACGGAATGCGGAGCTGGGTCCCGACGACGAGTGCCGCGATCTCAACCAAGAGTGGTCCAGCAGCTTCGGTATGTCGTCGCTTCAGATCGCAGTCCACTGGCGACGTGGTCCACGGATGCGTCGTGCCTCTCACTCGATGGCGGACGCTCTGCAACGCGTGCAGGGTGCCACGCTGCGCCTCCAGGCGCTCGACCCTCGACGGAAACAAATCGGGCCGCCCGTCAATCCTTTCATTCACGAAGTGCGCGAGGCGGATTAGTTTTTCCAGCCCGTCAGTCCGCCGATTCTGCCAGGTGATCGCCAGCAGGAGCTGGACATACGCGTCCATGAGATCCATTGCGACGCGCTGCGTATCGAAATTTTTGGAGTTTGTCAAGGGTCAGATCGCCTGATGTGAATCTGGGGGATTCTAGCGAAGCGCGTCAGCGGCATCATGCTCATGTTGGTCCCTAACTTAACCTTTCGGAGAAAGCAAAAATGCTTACCCAAATTGTAAAGAAGGTGTCAGGCACGGCAGGAGAGGCGCTGGAGGTACGGGCGCTGAATTCGATGAAAGCCCGCTACCGTGATCCGCACGTGGTCGCGGCGATCATCGAGGATGAGCTGCGCACCGCCGGTGAAACCATGGAAACGGTCGATATCTATCTGAGAGTTAAAACAAAGATCCAGAACAATGAGATCAGCTTCGTCCGCGCAGAGCGTGAAGCGAAGCAGCACGCGAAGAACGTGCTCGATGAGCTCGGTGTGACCTCCGCCTGAACAGGGCATCATGTGGGATCTGCTGACACAAAGTTGGATCTGTGGCCGCATGCCTGCTTCGCTTATCGGTCCTGACCAGAGTTCTTGGCAGGTGCCGTCGGTCGCCTTCAATACATCGCGAGGGATGGGACTGCGCAGCAAGTGGCCGTAATGCCCCGTGGCAGCCGGCGAGGTTCGGCCCTGGGGCTGCGGTTGGATATGGCGTTCGGTAGAATGGCGTTCCTGCACAATGACAGAGTCCATAGTTGGGAGAATAGGGAATGACGAAGCCATCGACGCCAGCATTTGCGCCGTCTGCCGAAGAATTGATCATTGGGTTTGCTACCAACACGATGACCGCGGCGACTCTGCTGTACAAAAACAACCTGCTTGGGCAGATGCTGCTAATCATCTACTCTGCGATCGACACGATGGGGCTCCTCGACGCGCCACCGGCTGAAACCAAGGCGACTGGCGCGCTGTTCAAGAATTGGGTCAAAACGCACCTCCTTCCTGAGGACTCGTCATTCGAATTCAATGAGGTCGACCTTTGGGGCGCGCGATGCGGCGTCTTGCATACGTTCACGACAGCATCCGATCTCTCCGACAAGGGTTCGGCGAAGCAACTCCATTACTTTGCTGGCGACAAGACTTCGGAGCTCGCTCAGACACTCCCGGGTATCGTGCAATCAATGGAGGGCGGGGGAAAACATGTGGCGGCAAACCTGGACGACATGCTCGCCGCATTCGGAAAGGCCACCGCAAAGTTTGCTCGGGTATTGGACGGCAAGTGTCAGCAAGACGCCGCCTGCGAGGCGCGTCTGCGTAGTGTTTTGCAGCAACATTTCGTTCCTTGACGCGGGAAGCGCCTACCCTCGCGGTATCGACATGGCCGGAGTGGACATTTTTTGGCTCGATCGTCGGGCTGTTGCGGGAGACGATCGAGAAAGTCCGAGCGGCTGACACCACCGACACCGGCAGCCTCTTCCCATGGCTTGATTCGGTCGCGGAGTCCACCGCCTCGCTGGAGCTACTGGCCCGCGAGCAGGCGTTGCGAGACGCCTATGTCATAGCAAGGGTCATCTACGAAACGGCATTGAATGCGTGCTTCGTGCTAACCGAGCCTGCCCGGCTATCCGAGCGCGCGGATAGACATGCGAAGCAAAAGGCGCTGCGCAGTCTGGTCCGTCGTATCGAGATCGCTGGGCAGCCACTGTTTGAATACAAGCACAGCGCAGCGGACCAACTGATGATGGCGCCGCAGCCCAAGCAGTGGTTAGAGGAATTTACTTCAGGTGCGGGCAGGGAGATTACATCCTGGACGCCGGAAACGGTGCAGCAGCGATTGGAAGCCGTGTACCGTCTCTTCGGGCCGGACGCGACCAAAGGCTTGGCCTTCGGATTGTTGCTGTACCGGCATGCTTCAGAAATCGCGCACGGCACGCTCTATGGCACACTGTTTTCGTGGGGCGCGCTGGACATTGGGCGTCCGCTGGCCGCCGCTAGCGATATAGGTGCCTTCCGACGTACGGAATTGCGCCACGTGCTCAAACTGGTGTCCTTCACGCTCGAATCGCTGATTCGGATCGTGTCCGTTGCCATCGACAAGCCGTTCCTGGCGACGTCAGCCGAAGCGGCTCTGCGCAGCTACTATGCAAATCTGGACAAGACGTCCTAGCGCTGCCGGTCCCGTGTACCAGGATGGCACGCCCGTGTTGCTCGACCGGCGCCCATCGCCGGCCGCAGCCCAAGCTTCGACACGGTCGTCGCTAGTCGTCAGGCGGCGAGTTCCGCCCATGCGCTGAGACCCTGTCCACGGGGCAGCAGGTGGTGCCCCACGCGATGATGACCGCGTTCTGCGGGGCACCCCCAGGCTGCGAAGGTGAGGCCGCACCGATTGCAGGGGCCCTCGGCAATAGGGCGGCGAATGAAACCGCTGGCCGTTCCGACCATAATCAGGCCACGACCGCGTGGCCGAGCGCGGCGGCATATCCCCCGCTGCAGAACGCGTCCGAGGCGGACAAGCCTCGCAGCAGGGCCGTCCGCCAGTCGTTGCGCCCGAACCGTTGCGCATTCTTTTCCGACGAGCGGATCAGGAACGAGCGGAGCCCTTCGGCGCCGCCGGATTCGAATGCGAGCTCGAACGCGGCATCCAGGCTCCCGAGGTAGATGTTGACTTGCGCAGGGTAGCGTTCGTGCAGGTCATAGTCATCCAGATGATTCAGCAGCCGCGCGTGCAGTTCGGCCTCCATCCCTGCGGGCTGATCGATCTGGAAGTCGACCGTGAGGCTGCCGGTAGCGGGATCGAGCCGAACGTCGGCCACCAGAAAGTCATAGCCCGAAAGATCCTCCAGGAAGGCGTGCAGCATGTGCATGCCTGGATTCTCTTTGGGCTTTCGGGGCTTCCCGCGGTTGCAGGTGGTGCAACAGGGAACGAGGTTGAGCGGGAAGATGCTGAACGGCTTGTAGATGGCTTTCGGCAAATGGTGATCCAGGTCCTGGATCTGGCCAAATCCGCAATAGGGACATTCGGTTGCCAGCAACTTCAGCGCGTTCCGGAGCGCTGCCAGCTTGCCCTTGTCCTGGACCTCCTTGTACGCGTTGAGGACCGCTTGCCTCAGTTCGGCGGACAATGCGTCGCCGAGAAGTGCGTCACTTGGGCGACCGAGCGCCACACGATACGCTTCATACAGCTCCTCAATCGCATCCTTCTCTGCCGCTGTGACGAGGGCTGGCGGCGGCGCGTCCGGAAAAACGCTGTCCAGGTCGTGTCGCACCCCTGAAACGTCCGGCATCGGCAAATTCCACATGCGTCTAGCTCTTCGAACGGTTGTTCAGGCGACTCATAACGTAGGCGCGGGCCTGGTGACTCATGGCGCCATCGAGGAACATCTGCTCGAGTTCTTCGAGATCCGGCGTGCGTTTGACCAGGCGGTCCAGAATCTTGTGAAAGTCCGTCGCATCCGTTTGCAGGCCGAACACCTCGGCAGAGATCAGCCCGATACTCTCTCCGAACGTTTCACCGGTGACCGGCACCACTCGCGTCAGGTTGCCCTCACGACGCACCACGCGGACATGGCGCGCGAGGGATTCTTGGACCACAACGGGAGAATGCGTGGCGACTACCGCAAACGCCTTGGATTCCCGCAGGATGCCGCGCAAGGCGTGCATCAGTGCAGCCAGCAGCGGCGGATGAAGATGGGTTTCCGGTTCGTCCACCAGGACGAGGGAATACGGCTCGATGTTGGCGAGCAACCCGGTGACAATCAGCAACGCGATCTTGTGCCCGGTGCTGCAAGCCAGGAAGGCCGTCCTGGCATCATCGACGGAGCGCTCTTGCAGCAGCAGGTGAGCGTCTTGCAGCGCTGACTCTGCGATCAGGTCGTTGGCAAACTTCTGAAGCTGGTGCTGCCGGCCTTTCGCATGCACCTTCTCGAGCGAAAGACGAAACTCAGCGGCAAGCTGCTCGATCGACTTCAAGCGGGTTCTTCCCAGGCGATCCCCGAGCAACGGTTCGTCCTCAAGCGAGTCCCGGTCCGAGGTGGTTCCCCTGGACGTCGATTCTCCAATGACGTCCCGGATGCCGATGAAGCTAAAGCGACCTTCGCCACGTTCCAGATCCTTGAGAACTTGCCTCCGGTTCCGGCTATCGGAGCCGGGTAACTTGAAACTGTCAAAGGGACTGAAGGCGACAGTAATAATGCGGGGGAAGCCGACGCCAGCAGGTTCGAGTTGCCCCAGGTCCGCGAGAGGCGCTTTGGCACGTTCATCGAGCGTGCCAAATGCGACACGCGCCAAGCGCGCCAGCAGCGTGCTTTTCCCCGACCCATTGCGTCCGACCAGCACCGCAATGCGCTCGGGCAAGATCGGGGAAGACCATGGGTCATCCTTGGGCGCATCGAACGCGAACTCGACGGGCGATTGCCAGGTGGGCATCGCGAACGAGAACGACATGTCTTCGTCCGGCGTCTTGGTGTATTCCCCGGTCATCAAGCCTCGCGCCAACCTCATGAAGCTGGCGCCATCGTCGTCGTGGCCGCGGAACAGCGAGGTGGACCAGCCCTCTTCATGGTCGAACTGAGCCACCAGGGCCTGGCTGTGCACGACATCCCGCAGCGCGCTCAGGACTTCGGCTTTTAGTTTTTTGCCAAGCGCGTTAATGCGCTCGTAGTAATCCAGCGACTGGCCCACCGAACAGAACGCTTCGTCCAGCGTGTCGAAATCCGCGTTAAGCAGCAGGCCGTCTTCGGCGGTCTGGCCGTGCCTCAGGATTTTCACCGCCCCCAGCAAGGTCTCCTCGATGCTGCCCGAGTCGTTAAGGCTGAAGTAGGAGAGATGATATTGCGTGCGAAAGCTGTAGTCATTCCAGTTGTCCTGTTCGAGGACGAAGGCGGGGAGTCCGGTCTTGGGACGCGTGCCGCGTGGCTTTCGAATCTTGAACCGCCTGTTTTCCACCGCTTTGCTCCAGAACTGTGCCCACCACATGATCGCACACGAGACGCATGCGATATACATTGCCAATCCTGAGCGGCGGGATCAATGAAAACACCTTTCCGCTGCCAAACTGCGACAGCAGCAAGCTTCTATCACAAACCGAGTGGCATTCCCCCCTGCACGACAACGTGCGTTCCATTCGACACGGGGCCGGCGTCCGGCGGCCAGCACTTGGCGCACCATCTGAACCACCTCGGGGCGCATCTCGCCACGCTCGGCATGCCCCTGCGCGCCCGGGCACATTTCAAACCGACCGCCGCATGCTGCGCAACGGTACAGATATCCTTTGACGCGAGGCAACAGGCGGCGCTCTGCCTGTTCGTGGACTGGCGTTGCGCCGTGACCGCGGCCCGAAACTGATTGCAGCACATAGATCAACTCATCGCGATGGCGCCCGTGAAAAACGCTGAGCCCTTTCCATGCCCCGTATGCCTTACGGGCCCGGTATGCCGCGTCGATGTAGTGCCAGGCTGCAACGGCGAACATAGCACTGTCACCTTGCTGATGTCCAAGGTGGACATGCCCAGAGAGCGCCTAACCACTCCTGACGTACAAGGGCTGTTCCACGGAGAATTCTGAGAACATGACCACCGAAACTGTTTCGATCGGCCTGACGGTCGTGACTTGGGAGGCGGCCGGCCACTACCGTTTTGTTTTCCTGGGCATGCTTCGCCTAGCCGACGGGTCGACCTCGGCGAACCTTTGGCGCGAGCGATCCCACCAACCCAATTCCGGCCGCTTGCGCAGCGCCAAGCGAGTCAGCGCCGCTCCTAGTTCGGCTACGCTGGGCGGAATGGGAGATCAGCCTAGTTACCTGACAGCTATCCGATAGCTACCTTGTCAAGGCCAGCTTTAAATGTCGCAGGGCCAGCCATATTCAAATGTCGGCACGGGCGTGCGCTTTGTGCGGGAAAGGATGTTTGTTGTGGGGTGGCCGTCGGGCGGTGGCGCTGGCCACACAGAGGAGTCCGCCTCAGGGGAGGTGCCCAACCGTGCTGCTGGGCGTCTCCCGCCTTCAAGGATAGCTGGTAGCTACTAGATATGCGTGGAAAATGAGGACGAGGGCTGCTGGCCAGCCGCGACCGTCGCAGAACGACCCATCTGGGTCATCGCGCAGTCAGTGCTTGCGATGGCGGCTTTCAGCGTAGTCCTGCCACCCGGGCGAACGCCCACCGTGCAATGGCAGCGTTGCCTATCTGTTTTTCGATTCATTTGTGCTGCTTCTCTACGTCGGTAGGGCACTTAAGGTCAAAAGGCCGTAAGGGAACCAAGCACAAATCACATCCAGTCATGGCGGTGTAAACCCGCATTGCCCTCCACCTAGGCCGGCAACTAGCATTCGTTCCGACCCATTAGAGAGACAGTGTCTCTATATAAGAGACAGACTATAACGGTGGTTGTGCAATGAGGAACTCCAAAATGGAACTACCAATTCAAGATGCGCCCGACATCGGCAGCGAGCGCGCGGCGCCCTCCCGCATGTCCGAACCACTGCTACTCCTCGTAGCAGTTGGGCTATCGGTGTTCGGCGCGATGATCGGCATGCAGTTGATCGTCTCGCTGGGTATTTCAGCCAATACGTCGATCATCGGTGCGCTCGTTGCCATGGTATTTGCGCGCATACCATTAGAGATCACGCGGCGCTTCCGCGTCCTGGAGCGGCAAAATTTAGTGCAGACCGCCATTTCTTCGGCGACGTTTGGCGCAGCCAATTCGTTGATGATTCCGATCGGCGTCCCCTACGCGATGGGCATGCCTGAGCTGGCAACTCCGATGCTGATTGGTGCGATTGTGGCTATGTTTGTCGACGGGGCCATGCTGTACTTTCTGTTCGGCAGCAAGGTGTTCCCGGCAACCGGTACATGGCCGGCGGGTGTGGCAACGGCTGAAGCGATCTGGGCAGGCGACCGCGGCGGCCGCAAGGCGGCATTCCTTGGTTTAGGCATCGCCTGTGGCGTGGCAGGCTCTTGGTTCGGCGTGCCGATGTCGGCTTTTGGTGCCGCCTTCCTGGGCAACCTCGCTGCGCTGCTGATGTTTGGCATTGGGCTGCTGACCCGGGGATATTCAGTGCCAATGTTCGGTATCGATATTGCCAAAGCCTATATCCCGCACGGACTCATGATCGGCGCTGGCGTGGTGGCGCTCTTCCAGGTGGCACGCGAGGTGCATATGTCACGCCGTGCCGCCACGCACGCAGGTGAGGCTGGGCAGGGAGGCCGCGTCAGCCGCGTACTGGGCGGGGGTTTCCTGGTGTACCTCGCCATTTCCCTCCTGATCTCGCTGTTGTCAGGCCATGCCGCAGAGATGTCAGTCTGGATGCTGCTCGGCTTTGTAGTCTATGCGGCCTTTGCCGCCTACATCCACGAACTGATTGTTGGCATTGCCGCCATGCATTCGGGCTGGTTTCCGGCCTTCGCTGTAGCACTGATCACGCTCACCATCGGCATCATGATCGGCTTTCCACCCGGGGCCTTGGCTGTGTTGGTTGGCTTTTCAGCCGCTACCGGCCCGGCCTTCGCAGACATGGGCTATGACCTGAAGACCGGCTATCTGCTGCGCGGGGAAGGCAAGGACATGGCGCTGGAGCTGGCAGGACGCCGTCAGCAGTTCCTTGCCGCAATGATCGGTTTTGCTGTGGCTGCCGTCGTGGTGGTGCTGTTCCACGGCAAATTCTTCGCCGCCAACATGCTGCCTCCGGTGGATCGCGTGTATGCCGCCTCGATTCAGGCCGGCTCATCGTCCGAGGTGGCGCGAAACCTTGCCCTCTGGGCCATTCCCGGCGCACTGCTCCAACTGGTCGGCGGCTCCCGTCGCCAACTGGGCATCCTCTTCGCCACCGGCATGCTGATCGCCTCGCCCCTGGCCGGCTGGGCGGTGCTGATCGGCCTGGCCATCCGTTTCGCCGTGGTGAAGCTGCGCGGAGAACGCCACTCCGCCGAAATGTCGGCGTTCGCCGGCGGCGTCATCGCGGGCGACGCGCTGTTCAGCTTCGTCGGATCGATGATCAAGCTCAAGTAGCACACCCCCACATCTGGCTGCCACCCGTCGTCCTGCGACGGCCGACGCCTCGCGCTAGCCGCGCGAGGCCTCCCCTCACTCATTCCTGCGCCTCATGGACATCGATACCATCCGGTCTGAAACGCCGCTGACCGCTTCCACAATCTATCTCGATACCGCTGCTGCATCGCTGCCGCCGGACACCGTGCTCAACGCCGTACGTGACTATCTACGCGACACCGGCCACGTCGGCATCTACCTACCCGCCTTCCGCAAGGCAACCTATGCCCGCGTGGATGCAGTGCGCGCCGCCACGGCTCGCTTTCTCAATGCCGAGACCGAGGAGATCGCCTTCACGAAGAACGCCAGCGAAGCCATCTCGTTGATCGCCCGCGGCATCGACTGGCAGCGCGGCGACGAGATTCTGGTGGCCGATACGGAGATGCTAAGCAATCTGCTGCCGTGGCGAAGGCTCGAAGTCACGCATGGCGTGGTGGTCAGAATGGTGCCTGCCGACGCCGAAGGACTGCTGTCGCCCGATGCGTTCGCAAGTGCGCTTACCGACCGCACCCGGCTGCTGACCTTCTCGCACCTGCCCAACTCCACGGGAGCCGTGCAGCCAGCCGCCGAGATCTGCGCTTTGGCGCGGCGCCATGGCGTGATGTCGCTAGTCAACGCTTCGCAAAGCGTTGGCATGTTGGCCACTGACGTTCGCGCGCTTGACTGTGATTTCTTGGCTAGCACCGGCCGTAAGGCACTGCGCGCCACCGAAGGCACCGGCTTTCTATATGTCCGCCGTAGCCTGATCGATTCGATCGAGCCGAGCCTTACCGGCTGGTGGAATGGCAGCTATAACCGCGAGACGGGAGCGCTGGGCTTCGTGCCAGGCGCCCGCCGCTTCGAGGCCGGTTGCCCCATCGTACCGGCCATTCTGGGCTTGGGCGCAGCACTGGAGTACGCCGAAAAGGTCGGTGTTGCTGCCATCGAGCAACGCGTGCGGGCACTGACCTCACACGCTGTGCAGCGGCTGTCCCGTATCTCAGGCTTCGAGCTTTACGGTCCGTCCGACGTGCGCAATCGCATCGGCATCGTGCCCTTCAATATCCGCGGCGTGGACCCGGCTCGGATCGTCTCTGCCCTCGAACAGCAGCAATGCATCATCGAAGCCGGTGGCTTTATGGCCGAGCCGATCCTGGCCCGCTATGGCGCGAGCACCATGGCGCGCGTCTCGATTCACTACTTCAATACCGAACAGGAACTGGACCGCGTGGCGGATCTGGTCGAAGCCTGCCTGCGGTAACCCCTTTCGTCGAACCCTATCGAGAAACACCATGACCCAACGCATACTGTTGATGAGCAGCTCCCGCAAGGACCATCTTGGCTATCTGGAGCATGCCGAAGCGCAAATCCACGCGCTGCTGCGCCGCGAAACGCGCAAGGTACTATTCGTGCCATTTGCTGGCGTCACGTTCAGCTTCGACGCGTACGAACGCATCGTCCAGCCGGTGTTTGCCCAGTATGGCTACGAACTGGTGTCGATCCACCATGCCGCCAACCCGCGCGTGGCCGTGGAACAGGCCGACGCCATCGCTGTGGGTGGCGGCAACACTTTCGCGTTGCTCAAGCGCATGTACGAAGCCGGCATCGTCGACGCGATCCGTGGGAAGGTGCTGACCGGCACGCCGTACGTGGGCTGGAGCGCTGGCAGCAACGTCGCATGTCCGACGATCCGCACCACCAACGACATGCCGATCGTCCAACCACCAAGCCTGCGTGCGCTGGGGCTGGTGCCGTTCCAGATCAATCCGCACTTTATCCCGGGCAAGCCAGCCGGCCATAACGGCGAAAGCCGCGAGGAACGACTGGCCGAGTTTATGCACATCAACCCGGGCGAGCACGTCTTGGCACTGCCCGAAGGCTCGGCGCTCCATGTCAACGGAGAACACGGCACCGTGCTAGGCGAGCGCGGCGCGCTCCATTTCCCTGGAACGACGGAAGCTTTGAACCTCGACGAAGACGCCACGTTCCCGCTGTCGCAGGTGCATGGGCCGGCCAACATGGCCCAATGGCCGGCTTTCGTCATCTGACCCGCATATTTACCACCGCTTGCCAGAGGGATTCGCGACGCGCGCTGCCGATGGCGGCGGCGCGCACTCGTCGCGCTCGGAGACAACACAACATGAAGAAGACGAAATACGCCGTTGCCGGTGCCTGCGCGCTGGTCCTGCCGATGCTGCCAACCAGCACCTACGCCCAGGCAAGTGGGGTCACGCTGCTTGGCGTGGTCGATGCGGCCGTGACATACCAGAGCCATGCCAGCACCAGTGGCAATAGCGTGATGGGGTTGCAGCAAGGCGGCGAAGGCTTCCTGTCGGGCAGCCGCTTCACCATCAAGGGCAATGAAGATCTGGGCAACGGGCTCTCGGCGGGCTTCACCCTCGAAAATGGCTTCCTGGTCGACACGGGCAAACTCGACCAGCAAGGGCAACTCTTCGGCCGACAGGCGTTCGTCCGGCTCGGCAGCGACAAGCTCGGCGAGATCGCGATGGGACGGCAGTACACCACGGCCAACAGCATGCTGTACTTCGTCGACCCGCTCGGGGTAGGCGCGGCGCCTTCAAATGCCTGGATGGTCTTTCTGGCTGGTCAGCGCTATGACAACGCCATCACCTACTCGAAGGCCATGGGGCCAGTGTGGGTAATCGCGGAGTATGCGTTCGGTGAAACCGCCGGTAAGCCGTCGGCAACCTCGTCAACTTCGTTCGGCGTTCAGTACCAATCCGGGTCTATCACGGCAGTTGGAGATTTCCAGCAGACTCGCGATGCGCAATCCCGTGCGGCCCGCATCTACCTCGGTGGCGTGAAGTGGAAGATCGGCAAGACATCGCTGTTTGGCAATTACATCCACAGCCAGCGTGACAGCAACTTCGATTCAACGAAGGGCGGTACCGACACGGCAACCATTACCAGCATGACTACAGCCGCCACGCCTAGCAATCGTGCCGCGTTCAACTCGCAGTTTGCCACGCGTCGCCAAGACGATTTCTTCACCGTGGCGGCGACCTACGAACTGACGCCGGCGCTGTCAGCGATCGGCAGCTTCATGTACGACCGCACGCAGGCCGATGGCTTCAACGGCTCGCGCAAGACCGCCTACGCGGTGCTGGACTACAACTTCAGCAAGCGCACCGACGCCTATCTGGCCGCCGCCTACGATTGGGTCGGCGGCGACTGGAAGGGCGTCTTTGCCAGCGACACCACCAACTGGGCGGGCGGCACAGGCCGCAAGCTCAACGGCCAGAGCAACCAGACCACGGTCATGGTGGGCCTGCGCCACAAATTCTGACATCCCGACTTTCCGGAGCTTTCTCCATGTCACTGAAACAGACCCTCGCCGCCTACGAACTCATCGACAGCGCCCGCGCCAGCGGCCGCAGCGTCGAAGCCATGTTTGCACCGTACCGCGAACACGGCGTCACCGTGACGGTATCCACGGTTCAGCACGAATTGCCGGAGGACACGGCGAAAACCAGCGATTTCGTGAAGATTGTGATTCCCGGCAAACAGGGGCGCCATGCAGGCGGCCAGGCACGTACGCTAGGCGTGATCGGACGCAATGGAGCAGCGGGCGCGCGCCCACATCGCATCGGCATGGTATCGGACGCTGACGGCCCAGTGGCGGCAATCGCGGTGGCGCTGAAGCTTGCCGAGATGAAGGCCAATGGCGACGACCTGGGCGGCGACGTGGTGGTGACCACCCATATCTCCACCGACGTGTCGATGTCGAAGAACGACGGCATCGCCTTCATGGGCATGCCGGTGTCGTCCGAGACCATGAACGACTACGAGGTGACGCCGGAGATGGACGCGATCCTGTCGATCGATGCTTCCAAGGGCAACAGCATCATCAAACAGCGCGGTTTCGCCATCACGCCGACGGCCATGCAGGGTTACGTGCTGCGCGTGGCGCCGGACCTGGTCAGCGTGATGCAGTCCACCACTGGCCGCCCGGCGGTGACGTTGCCGATCTCGATCCAGGACATTACGCCTTACGATAACGGCCTTTATCACTTCAACAGCATCATGCAGCCGCACATCGCAACTTCTGCACCCGTGGTGGGCGTGGCCATCACTGCCCAGTCGGTGGTGGGTGGTAGTGACTCAAGCGCGAGTCACGAGATCGACCTGGCGGAAGCGGCACGGTTCTGCATCGAAGTTGCCAAACGCTTCACGACGACCGAGGTCTACGGGCCTTGCGAGTTTTTCGACCACGCAGAATGGCATCGAATCCAGGCCATGTATCCCGATCTGCGAGCGTTCCAGACAAGCGGTAACCGCACGCCTGCCCGCTAAGTTTGCTAGACGAGTCGATTAGAATATCGCCATTCTTGCAAATCGCCGGCGCGCTCGACTCGTCTTCAACACGGAATCTATCGTCATGACCTTGAAAACGCTAGACAGCGCTCTTGCACTGCTGAGTTGCTTCACCGTTCAGCAGCCTGCTTGGGGTGTCCGTGCTCTGGCAAAACACAGTGGGGTCCACCCGGCTGTGGTTCATCGAGTACTAGCGACATTTGCAGCCAACGGCTTTCTCGTCCAGGACGTGGAAAGCGGTAGGTATTCGCTGGGTCTGCGGCTGTTTGAGCTGGGGCAAGTCGTACGCAAAACTTTTTCGCCTGCGGAGGTCGTCCAGCCGATCCTTCGAACGCTCGCTGAGCAAAGCGGAGAGACGGTTTTTTTGTCGTGGCTCGATGGCGAAGACGGCTTATGTGTCGGCATCGAGCAGAGCCAGCACCAACTACGTTTCTCGATCGAACTCGGGCAGCGGTTTCCGCTCTATGCGGGCGCCCATGCCAAAGCGATTCTGGCGTTCCAGGACGAAGAGGCCTGTGACCACGCCTATGAACGTGGGCTAGCCGAGGACGCGGCGAACATCCCGAATAAAGACGTCTTCAAGGCTCGACTTGCAAAAATTCGTGAGGAAGGCTACGCCTATACTCATGGCGAATCTTCGGCTAACGTGGCTGGCCTGGCGTTGCCGCTTCGTGGCCGAGGAAGTACTTCGGTCATCGGCTCTATATGCATTGCGGGTCTCGACACGAGGCTGACGCCGACCGCGGTGCCTGCCCTACTTGAGCCTCTTTCCAATGCTGTCCGATTGCTCCGTGATGTCGTAGGGTTCGCGGCTTAATACTCTGCCAATCGAAATCATCTACGTTGCAAACAGGAACGACGACACCGCAAGAGTTTCTCACCGTTCAATTGGCGCTGGATCCTTAAGCTAAAGCTGAACGGGCGCGGATCCGCGCGACTCACGGGGTTTCCAGGTACCAGAGGCTGCTTCCGACTGCATAACGGACGTTGGAGCGTCTGGCCCACCGAGCGACCCGATGGCTCTTTATGGCCGGTAGCAGCCCGTGGCCACCATGCGATACTCCGATCCGCCAGTCTGATGGGTCTATGTCCCAGAACGGCCATTTGCTGCCGCTCGACATCCAGTTTCTGCAGTCGGCACTATTGCGTTCATCAGCCATTCCTCGCTCCCACGGGCTTGCGGGGCGTAGGACAACGTCGGGCATCAACATTGAGTTGCAGCGCGCACGATGTCACGAAAGGGCGATCGACGCTGAGACAGATGTGACGCTGGGCGTGCCTCGCACGGACTTTACTATCGGGGGTCTTCGTCATGGACACGCTCAACATACGAAAAGTGGAGCAGTATCGGGGACTGATACTGCATATGGCGGTGTTTCAGATTGATGTCGATGAGGAGCTACCCGGCCACCACAGTTGGGGATACCGCGTGGCAGTCGGCGAGCCAGCGAATGCAGAGAGTCCGTATTTATGTGGACCTTACTGTCAATCATCTCCATACCCGTCCTCCGCGGAGGCCCATACAGCTTGCCTGCAGCGAGGACATCTTGCCGTTGACCTTCTACTTGGTACTATCTGAGCTTCTCATGCCGCAGCGACGTAGTTCCGCATAGCCCAGGCGCAGACACAGCAGAGTCCGCGGGGGGCGCGTCTCCTGCACGGCACCCCCGCTATCGGGCATGCTCCTCACCGGCCGCTCAGTTGCCTAATCGGACGCAATTCGCCGAGTCGAACCAAATTTCCGCTGTATCGGCCCTCCCCTTGGCCCGTCGTAACCTGCCGCGCTACCTGCGGTGGGTATTCTTTTGGGCCCGCTCACCTTGGTGGGCACCGCGGACTCACATAGCCGACATAGGGCGACCCACCGCGCAACGTCTGGAGGCGCAATTCAAGGGCCTGCAGGGTGGCCGTCAGGCCGGCCATCGCCGCGCCCGCGTCGGTAGCATCTAGGCCCCCGACGCTGCAGCGCCTCTACCGCGGCCTGCTGGCGTTCGCAATCCCGACGCAAGTCCTTGCAGCGGCGCTCCAGCAGCACGATGTACGGAATTGACCGGGTAGCATTGTGGGCTCCTTTATGAAGGCAAGATTTCCCCTCAAGCGCCGGCGTGCAGCACGTAGATCGGCTGTTGCACGCCTATCCTAGAAGGACTGGCGGCACAGTCCGCAATTTGTCTAAAAGACTTCCGGATGGCTTCGAGCGACGCGAGAATGATGTATGAAGCACACATGACACTCGGTCTGCTCCATGTGGTGAACGCCCGCGCGCGCGTCCGACGTCAAATTGCACTGATCCGACGGCTTCAGGCCCATGAACTGGACTGCGCGCTCGCGTTGGAGGTCCTGCGGCTATTGCGCCAATCGCTTGCCGTCGATCGGACGCACCTGGCGCTTTTGGAAAAGCTGTGCCTGCGCTCTTGAAATTCATCGCCAATCTGCATGGGCATGATCGGAAGGATGCCGATCTGCCCACACACGTCGACCGGTGATCATGGCGCCATAGCTACGCCAGAGGTAGCGCAACACCCGTTCCGCGAGGAACACATCGCCGCCGTCCTGACGCGCGGCGCGCACGCGCCGCACCTGCTCCCTCACGCGCCGGCGCGCTTCGGCTATTTCTCGGTCCCACACCCACATCTGCGACCCCTCGCCCTTTTCCCGTCCGCCTGCAGACGACTGTAGGCCCCGAACGTCGCACGCCCCACGTCCGCAATGCAGCAATTTCGGAAAACTTCCTCAGGAATATGGGTGCCCTAGCGAACACCGCGCAACCGGATTACGATGAAATGTCTCCCGCACGCTCCCATCGAGCCACCGCCATGGACATTATCCTGCTGCGCCGCGGCACCCGTGCGCTGATCTTGCCGCACGACAAGGACCTGATCGACTGCCCGCTGTTGGTACGCCACTGGCTGGGGGCGCCCTACACGCTGAGCGCGACCCAACTGACAATCGAGACGCCGCTGCCGGGCATCTCGCCGCCCTTGGTGCTGGCCGAGATCCTCCAGAGAGGCTTCTGTGCACTGGACTTGTACGGCGTGGTGCGGGGGTTCGAGATGCCGCCGCCCGTGGATTTCACGGTGGAGATCGGCCGGGATGCGGACGCCACTGCTACGAACTTGCTACGTGGCGAGGGCACGCTGCCCGGAAACCCGCGTGGCTAAGCGAATGTGATGCTTACATTCGCACCATCATCGGCCCAATTGCGGCCAGCGTCCGATTTGACGTTGACATTGGACATCCAATCTTCGTTCATCAAAGGCCGGGATGGGTCGCAAAGCGCCATCTAGGCAGCGGGCGGCCGTGGCGGGTCCTCTGTCGAATCATCGTTTGCGGCGGAAAGAGGGTGGTGCTGCATCGCCCGCTCCAGGTCGAGCCGATTCACCAAGCGCTGTCGTTTGACGTTCAGCGGTACCGTTGTGGGCCGCGGCGGCTCGCCATGAAGGGTGCGGGAAGGCCCGCCGAACCGGCGGTTGTCACGCAGCGACTGCACCTCGGCCGCGATGGCCAGTGCGTGGCCCAAGCGCTTGTTCTCGACGATGGCGCCCTGGTCGATCTCCGGGAATCGGTCGTAGGTGGTGTAGGGCAGGGAAGTGCCATCCGCCCACAACTCAATCCGTCCGTCCGGATACTCGGCCACCTCGATGTAGCGATGGATCAGCCGGCGGTGTTCCGGGAGATCCTCAAGCAGATACAGCACCTTGGCGTACTGCAGGGTCAGGCTCTGTGAGACCTTGCGCCACTCGCGCCAGCTGAAAATCCGTGCCAGTTCCTCGTCGCCGCGTAGCGGCCGGTGCGCATCGAAGTCGCGGCGAGGCACCTTGGCGAAGCGCGCGTTGAAGTCGGCCATGAAGGCGTACGCAAACGCGTTGGCGGCTGCCAGGCTGGAGATATTCTGCAGCCGCAACTCCTTCACCAGGCGGTCCTGCAGCGTGCCGTTCATGCGTTCCACGCGGCCCTTGGCCTGGCTCGTGTTGGCGCAAACGATATCGATGTTGAGTTCGTATAACGCGCGGCCGAACTGGGTGTAACCACGGCCTTCGGCGCTGGCCCGGGCATTGACCCGGAAGATGCCGGCCTTGTCCGAATAGAACGCCTGCGGCTTGCCGTGACGCTCCAGATAGGCCCGTGTCGCCGTGAAGTAGGCCTGGGTCGATTCGGTCGGCACGAAGAGCAACTGCATCAGGCGGCCGGTGGCGTCGTCCACGTACACCAGCAGCGTGCAGGCTGGCGCCCGGTCCTCGAACCAGGCGTGGTCGCTCCCGTCGATCTGCACCAGCTCGCCCAGGCAGGTCCGCCGGTTGCGCGGTTGATGAACCTTGGGCGGGCGTTGCTTTTTCGGCACCCAGAAGCCGGCGTCGATCATGATCCGGCGTACGGTCTCCTTGGCTAGGTAAATGCCGTGGCGCTCGCGCAGCTTTTCGGCGGCCAGGGTCGGGCCGAAGTCGGCGTAGCTGTCGCGGATCAATCCGCGTGCCCGCGCCTCGACGCCGGGAGGCAGCTGGTTGTGACCAGGCTGGCCCCAGCGACGACTGAGCAGGCCCTGCGGACCGTCCTGCCGGTAGCGCTGCGCCAGCCGCTCGACCTGGCGCCGGCTGATGCCGAGTTTTTCCGCCGCGCGCCAGACCATCAGGCCATCCCGTACGACGGCCTCTATGACCTTGCAACGGTCCAGTTCCCGCATTCCCATGGTGATTGCGTCCGGTCGTGTCATGTCGTGCTCCAGCCAATGCGGGGGGTACGACATTTCAATCTAGCCCAGGTACGACATTACAACTTAGCCTCTACATACCTGATACCCATAATAAAGCTTATGTTAAATGGATCAGGGCGTGATCCACCTCCGAAAAGCGCCATCAATCCAGGCGGTTCCATCAGGCGAGCGTGCTGCTCGCGGTGGCGCTTCCCTGGTCCTGCAGCGCCTGGGCACCAATGGCAGCGCGCTCGCCTGATGGCCCGGAACCATCGTCACGCGGCGGTAGTAGCTCGGCCGGGTGTCAACGCAAAGTTAGCATTCTCCGCACTGCAGCGAACCCTTGTTGTTGCAGGCGACGTTTTGGGGGCAATTGTCCAGGTCTAGCGAGGTTTCCTTGCCGTCGCAAACGGACACCAGCCATTTGCAGCCTTGTACCTTGCAGTTTCTGCAGGAGTTCCTGTAGGAGCCATTTGGCACCGCGCCTTCGGGTCGGCAGTTCTGCGCGAGCAATTGGCTGGGTTTGTTGGCCCATATCAGTGCATTATCTTTCGCTGGCGTCGATTCACCGAATGAGAATGTCGGAAGCAACATTGCGGTTATCAAAATTAATTTTCTGAGCATATGTTCCTCACTGGATTTCCAACGACGCAGGTTGGCCGACTTCAATGCCGTTCCATCCTTGAATGCAGTTGAAATTAGGTCCAACCGCACTACTGCAATCGCCCGGCATGTTTTCGCGGCGATAACACATATACTGGCCTTCCTGGCCAGTAAATACCTGCCCCGCTTGGGCCTGGCCTGAATATGTGACGGGCAATTTGTTACCATCCCCATTGCCGTATGGGCCAATACGTATCTCGAGTTTGCAGAGGTAACCCTTAACCGTCCCCTCCGGGTAACTCGCAAATGTGGACACAGGAATGGCGGCGACGATAACACCCGCAACGATCAGCTCCCCCCTCATTTGTCGCTCCTATTGTTATTTTCTCCGACATTAGAACCAAATTAAAGGATGTCAATTAAATCGATTTCATGACGGAAATAAGCGGTGCTTAATATGTAACAGTTCCGATATTTCGTTGGCACCTGGTGGTGCAAGCAGCCATCGCTAAGGACGCCAGTGGGTGCGTGGAGGTTCGCTTTAAGGCTGACGCGAGATCGTTGCTAAGAAAACTTATGGCAACAGCATCAAATCTCGGGCGTCTTTTTTCGGGCCCACGATGGCGGTTATCATCCTCCTGCCATGGACTACGCGCGCTGTGCCGCGCCATCTGAATGCGACTTCCAAAGACTCAATCCCTGGATGAGCTCATCAAGGAACTAAGTGCGTTGCGAGAGGCCCTGGGTGGTGACACACCGTGCTACGTCTTCGATAACGAGAGTGCCTGCAATAAGCCCCTGGTGCTCCACGTCACCCAAGAGTTTTATACGGAGGACGGCGGAGAGGAACTTACGCATCCGTTTGTGGATTTCACCTGTAATTGATCGAGGCCGTAGGCCGACCGACGACAGCGGCGGGGCGCCGGGCGCGCCATACTGATTCCACCCATCAGGAGCCCGCCATGCCACGCTGGCCGCCGCTTGAGCTCGTCACCCTGCAGCTGGAACACCTCGCGCCCATGCTGGCGCGCCCTGCCCGCGAGCTTCCGCGTGCTGGTGCCTGGTCGTTCGAGTTCAAATATGACGGCTACCGCGCACTCTGCACGCGCGACCAGGTGCGCACGCGCAACGGCGCCGACGCCACGGCCTGGTTCCCGGAGATACCGGCCGCGCTGACCGGCCTTCCCGCTGGGCACCACGTCCTAGACGGCGAGGTGAGCGTCCTGGAGCGCGGCATTTCGAATTTCGCGCTGCTGCATGAGCGCGCCAAGCGCCGCCGCTGGTATCCGGGCGCACCCGCCGTGGTGTTCTGCGCGTTCGACCTCCTGGTACACGAGGGCAAGGACGCGCGCGGGCTGCCCATCGAGGAGCGCAAGGCGCGGCTGGCTCCCCTGGTGGACGGCCTGCCCAGCGTGTTGTTCGTGAGTGGCATCGAAGACGGGCGCGCGGCCTGGGCTGCCGTGGAAGCGCTGCGCCTGGAGGGCGTCGTCGCCAAGCGCGCCGGAAGCGTCTATGTGACCGGGCCCTCGCTGGATTGGCTCAAAATCAAGCGGTCCGGCGCGATATCTGAATTGCGCAGGTCAACCGGGCTGCCCGGGCATTTTCTCGCAGCTTGGCCGTAGCGCTCGGCTCACCTCGTCTGAGGTGGCGTTGCTGCTGTAGATCGACGCAACCGTGTCGCGCCACTTCTTTTTGTCTTGGGGCTAGGCGCCAGCGCTCGCCAGTGCCTCATCGACGTTGGCCTGTGCCCGTGCCATCGGCACGCCGTTGTCGCGCCAGGTGGGCACGCTAGAGGCCATGCTGGTCACCAGATAGCAATTCCCCTTTGCCTTGTTGACCGACGTTGCAGGCTGCTTTGGCATCGGGGCAGGCGGGTCAACGAAAATGCCACGAGCGCGCGGCTTTCCAAACGTGCCTTCTTGAGCCAATGCGCCGGAACGACGAGCGAAGCAAATAGCCAACCCGCGAGTGAAATGGCTCTGATGTTCGTGTTTTCCATTGCCAGTATGTGAAAAAGGGGGCGCCGAAGCGCCCCCTGGGTCAGTAGTGCTGGCGGCACTGCATCACGTAGATCACGCCATCCTGGACGATGTAGACTAGGCGGTCGGCCTTCGTGATGCGGCGGGACCAGAACCCCGTCAGATCGCCCTTCAGCGGCTCCGGCTTGCCGGTTCCTTTGAAGGGGTCACGGGCAATCTCCTCAATGAGCCCGTTGATTTCATCCACAATGCGCTTGTCGTGCTCCTGCCAATGCAGATAGTCATCCCATGCGTATGTGGAAAACGCCACCTTACAGCTGTTTTCGGCGGCGGCCTTGTTTTTCGCCTTCTGCTTCTGCGTCACTTGTCAGCAATTCCTTGAAAGAGGTCTTGCCGGCCTTGAACTCAGCGATGGATTCGCGCAGGCGCGCCGCGTTCTTCTCGGACCCAAGCAGGTGCAGAGTTTCCTGCATGCTGTTGTAGTCCTCAAGGGACATGAGCACGACATGCTCGCCCCGCTGCCGGGTAATGACAGTGGGCTCGTGGTCCTTGCAGACCGAATCCAGCGCCTGCTTAAAGCCGGCTCGCGCCTCGCTAAAAGTCAGGACGTTCATATTGTTTCCACCTTAGTGATTGACCCCGCACGATACTGGGCTGCTGTACGGGGGCAGCGCATAAAACTGCCGCGCTGAATAAGTGCAGGTCGATTTGTTATGACCATCGGCAAAGACATTGTACGAAGTTTTGTACGATGATGCAAACGCAATCAAAACCCATAGCTGAAGTGGCAATACTGTATATTTATACAGGTATGCTATTCGAGGTGATGAAACTCTGTCAGGAGGGGCGCCGGCTGCATCGTGGGTGGTGGGGCGGGCAGCGCCTGTGGCGCGGCCAGGTGGTGATCGAGGACCGCATGGATACGCACGCCCACCGTGTGCTGTCGCAGGCGATCATGGTCCACAGTAGCCACCAAGACGTGGTGGAGCTGGGCGTGCTGTACGACGCCCGAATAGTGAAGCTGACGGCCGACGACATGATCCTCTCCGGGTTTGAGCGGGCCGACTTCGACATGCGCGAGTACCGCCAGGCGTGGCGCATGCGGCCGATCACGCGCGAGGAAATGGAAACGCCGATCCCTGCGGACGTGGTGCGCGGGCGCGGTAAGAAAGTGGACTAGGGAGAGAGCGATGTGCGTGAACTATGCCCCGGTGCAGCGCCAGCTGCTGCGTGACGTGTTCGGCGTTGAGCCGCCAGATGCAGAGTGGCGGGTAGACGCCTGGCCGGACTACCCGGCCCCCATCGTGCGCGCGGCGGCGGACGGCTCGCGCGAGGCCGTCATGGGCTCGTTCAGTATGGTCCCGAAGGGGAGGATCCCGCCCGGCGTCCGCTACTTCCCGACAGCAAATGCGCGTACCGAGACAATCGGGAAACTCAGCTCGCGTTTGCAACGCACTGGAAGGCTGGCCAACTTTGCCTCATAGGCGCGACCGCTTTCTACGAACCGAATTGGGAGGCGGGCAAGGCCGTGCGCTGGAAGATCGGGCTTCTTGGCGGCGAGCCGTTCGCAATTGCCGGCCTGTGGCGCAGCTGGCCCGATGGGGCCGTGAGCTTTACCATGCCAACGATGGCCGCAGGCGACCATCCGCTCATGCAGCGCTTCCATAAGCCCGGTGATGAAAAGCGCGGCGTCGTAATTCTTCCTCGCGATACCTGGGATGATTGGCTGCGCTGCAAAGATCCTGAGGAGGCGCGAACGTTCCTGCAACTTTATCCTGCAGATGCGATGACTGCGGAACCGGCCCCCCTGCCCCCACGCCAGAAAGCGCGGCCAGACGAGCAGACTGCCTGAGCACGAGCCAGCGTTTCGGCACGATGGCCGGTACCTCTCATTCGCTAATCGCAAGCACTTCTGGCACCCCTGTCTTCGCGATACTACCGGCTGCCGGCCCAGCTCCAGGAGCCGCGAAGGCCCATTTTTCTCCGGCTCTGAGATTCATGGACACGGCCATTGCTTGACCAACGCGGACGTCTCCCGCGTCATATAGCGGAACTGTGACCACAACATTGGACAGCTTCTTTCCAGACGTGTTGGTCAGAACCCCCTGAACCTCCACCGTCCTCGGGCCAGTCGACGTCATGGCCAATACTGCGACCGGTAAATCCTTCACCGCCTCTGCGGCGATCGCCGATCCAGCTGCGGCGATCAGGGTCATTGCAGCAATGATTCTCTTCATAAAGATCTCCTTCAATATGAGACATTTATAACGGGAAAAAATATCAAATCCTTTACCGGTATCAGTTCGATGCCGGTCGCGTGAACGAGGACGTCTTCAACGACGTCCCCCGGATAAGTGGAAAAACGGACCTCCGGATACCAGACGTCCCACCCATCCCGCGCGAGTTGAAGGAGCGTAGCTGCGGCGCATTTTCCTGGATGGAGATCAGGCCGGATCACAGGGGGCTTGCAGAGGCGGCCTCCAAACTCAGTGGAGACGCGATCAAACAATTGGTTCTGCAACGCACGAGCAATTGCCGCCGCCGGCGTAGACCGAAGTAAATCTGTCACCTTTGCGACAGTAAATGTGTCAACACGCCGGGCGATTCGGGCCCAGGTCCCGCCAGCCTTTGCTGGGCAAGCAGCAGGCTGCGAAGTAAATTTGTCACCAGCAAGCTGATGCAGTGGGCCAGGTTCCTGCCGCCCCCCCGACCGAACGCAGATAGCGGCCAGAAGCAGCCACTCGACAAGGTCGCCTAGCAGGCTGCTGAAATACCTCGAGCCATAGTCGGCGCGCGGACATGTTCAAACGTTGATCTGAGAACTCGACACGATCCACTTTCCCAACATCGCATGCGCGGCGCCGACACCTTCACCGAAAGC